>Ga0308159_1000449_pt1 | contig 95794 bp, 94 predicted proteins | sample PhyCR1_FD_201040 | JGI IMG/M metagenome (GOLD analysis project Ga0308159, IMG submission 201040) | Phyllosphere microbial communities from UC Gill Tract Community Farm, Albany, California, United States - DLSLC.R1 | ecosystem: Host-associated > Plants > Phyllosphere > Unclassified | place: USA...
CGGAGGTCACGACGGCAGCGAATGGGATTCATCTGATACGAATCTGTCGCTGACCCTCCGCTATCGCTGCCGTCGTGGCCTCCGGCGTCTCCCACTGTGATCGAGGTGAGCCGGGGACCTATGCTCGAGGATGGATTTCAAACATACCCACCGCACTCACATGGATGGTCTCGCAAAGTGATCGAGGTGGGCCGGGGACGTATGCTTGAGGATGGACTTTAAAGATCCCCCACCACCGCACTCACATGAATCGCATCGTGCCGCCAATACTCCAGATCGCAGTCGATCAGGCGGCCGGTTTGATCATGGTTGACCCTGGCAATGCGCAAGCCGGGGCTGCCGATCGACACCTTCAATGCCGCCGCTGCCTCCACCGGTAGCGCTGTAGGCACCATCTCGAACCTCACCTGCCCATATCGAATGTCGTAGTGACTGGCGTACAACTCGGTCAGCGACTGATTCAGATCGAAATCCAGAATCTGCGGAAAATATTCGGGGTTGAGGTAGTGCTCGACGTACAGCACCAGTCGCTCGTCGATACGGCGTGCGCGGCAGATCTGGATCACGCTGGATAGCGCAGGCAGTTGCAACAATCCGCAGATCGCCGCCGAGGCAGGCTGCAACTTCGCGGAAATCACCTGCGTCGCCGGCACCCGTCCCTGGGCTTGGACCATCGCGTGAAAGTGGCTGCGGCGCATCAGGTCGTAGGCCAGCCGTGGCGGCGAGATGAACCAGCCACGGCGCTCCTCGCGATAGATCAGGCCCTGCGCTTCCAGCTGCACCAACGCCTCTCGCAACGTAATGCGCGTGGTGTCGAATACTTCGCTGAGCTTACGCTCCGCAGGCAGTTTGCTACCCGGGGGTAACAGACCGTGCTCGATCTGCTCCTGCAACGCATTGCAGATGGTCGTCACCGCTCGAGGCACTTCTTGGCGCATTACGTTACCTATCTGGACTAGACCAGCGCTATTCGGGGGCAAGGTCTACAGCTGAACGGCCCTTTTCAGTGCTTCTGAGCCTAGGCAGCGTAGATGACGCTTGCATGACAAGCCAGCGCGATGCACTTGAAAAGCCTGACAATAAAAAGAAATAAGCCTTTTCAGATCAGTCAGTTGCCCATGGTCTACGCTTACCCCACAGCCATACCGCCCGCCTTCCAAACTCCCAGCAAAAGTCGGTCCAGACACGAAAGTGTCATGAGACTGGCCTAACTTGGCTCAGGTATTGCTGACCTAGACCAACCCAATCGCAACGAGCATTTCACCGACCCTTTCCTACATAACGTCGAGAAGTGCATTAAAGGAGCTTCGAATGAAACACCTTTTGCTGGCATCACTCCTGGGTTCGGCCATCGCGCTGAGCACCTCGGCCATGGCCGCTGACATCAAAGATCTGGAAGCAGCCGCCAAAACCGAAGGCGCGGTCAACAGCGTGGGCATGCCCGACGACTGGGCGAACTGGAAAGGCACCTGGACCGACCTCACCGCCAAATACGGTCTGGTGCACATGGACACCGACATGAGTTCGGCGCAGGAAGTGGCCAAGTTCGACGCGGAAAAAGACAACGCCAGCGCCGACATCGGCGACGTCGGCGCGGCCTTCGGCCCTATCGCGGTCACCAAGGGCGTGACCCAGCCCTACAAACCGACCACCTGGGATCAGGTTCCGGACTGGGCCAAGGACAAGGACGGTCACTGGGCACTGGCCTACACCGGCACCATCGCTTTCATCGTCAACAAGAAGCTGTTGCACGGTTCTGAAGTGCCGAAATCCTGGGCTGACCTCAAGACCGGCAAATACAAGGTCACCATCGGTGACGTGAGCACCGCCGCTCAGGCTGCCAACGGTGTACTCGCTGCTGCGATTGCCATGAAAGGCGACGAAACAAACATTGCTCCGGGCCTTGCGCTGTTCACAGAGCTGGCCAAGCAGAAACGTCTGGGCATCAACAACCCGACCATCCAGACCATGGAGAAAGGTGAAGTCGAAGTCGGCGTGGTCTGGGACTTCAACGGCCTTAGCTACAAGGCCAAGATGGCCAACCCGGATGACTACGTCGTGCTGATCCCGTCCGACGGCTCGGTGATCTCCGGCTACACCACGATCATCAACAAGTACGCCAAGCACCCGAACGCCGCCAAGCTGGCACGGGAATACATCTTCAGCGACGCCGGTCAGATCAACCTGGCCAACGGCAACGCCCGTCCGATCCGCGCCGACCACCTGAAACTGCCACCGGAAGTACAGGCCAAGCTGCTGCCTAATGAGCAGTACAAGAACGTAACACCGATCAAAGACCCTGCCGCATGGGAAAAAACCTCGAAAGCCCTGCCACAGCAGTGGAACGAGCAGGTCATCGTCGAAATGCAGTAACACCGTGACTCTGTAGCAGCATGGCTTGCCGGCGGTGGCGATTTCGATGACGCCATCGCCGGCAAGCCGGACCGCTACAGCGGTCAGCGCCAGCCCCCGCCATACCGAATTCAACTCCCCCGGAGAGGTCATGAAACACAACGTCATCCTGATCTTGCTGGACGGCCTGAGCTACAGCGTGGCGCAGCATGCGATGGGGCATCTGCTGGCGTATCGCAACGCGGGCCGGGCCGCCCTGTACAAACTGGAGTGCGAGTTGCCGGCGCTTTCCCGTCCGCTGTACGAATGCATCCTGACCGGCGTTGCGCCCATCGACAGCGGCATCGTGCACAACCATGTTTCGCGCCTGTCCAATCAACGCAGCGTGTTTCATTACGCCGCCGCAGCCGGACTGAACACCGCCGCCGCGGCCTATCACTGGGTCAGCGAGCTGTACAACCGCAGCCCGTTCATCGCCAGCCGTGACCGCCACACCGACGACGCCGACCTGCCGATCCAGCACGGTCATTTCTACTACGTCGATCACTACCCCGACTCCCATCTGTTCGACGATGCCGAGCATCTGCGGACAGCGCACCAGCCGAATTTCCTGTTCATCCACCCGATGAACATCGATGACGCAGGCCACAAGCACGGCCTCGACACCCCGCAGTACCGCAACAGCGCGCGCTCGGCCGACATCATCCTCGCCGAGTATCTGCAGCGCTGGCTGGATGCCGGGTATCAGGTGCTGGTGACTGCCGACCACGGCATGAACAACGACCGCTCGCACAACGGCATCCTCCCCGAAGAGCGCGAAGTGCCGCTGTTCGTCATCGGCGACGCCTTCAGCCTCGACCCGCACGCTCAACCGAAACAGACCGAAATCTGCGGCACTGTCTGCGAGCTGCTCGGCGTGCCCCACGACAAACCCGTCTGCAGAGAGGTGCTCAAGTGAATTCACAGAGTCGCGGCAAATGGCTGGGGCTTTTGTGCCTGGTGCCGTTTGCGATTTTCTTCATCGCGTTCCAGATCGCGCCGCTGGCCTGGGTCGCGATCAACAGCCTGTATTCGGACGCGGGCTGGGGCGTGGATAACTTCATCAAGGCGTTCAATTCACGCTTCTACCGACAGGCCATGCAGTACAGCCTGGAGATCAGTTTCTGGTCGAGTCTGATCGGTATTGTCATTGCGATCCTCGGCAGCTATTCGCTGCGCAAAGTGCCGTCGCGCCTGCGGGATTTCGTCAGCGCCTTCGCCAACATGACCAGCAACTTTTCCGGCGTGCCGCTGGCCTTTGCTTTCATCATTCTGCTGGGCTTCAACGGCGCGCTGACGCTGATCCTGAAACAGGCTGGCATCATCGATGACTTCAACCTGTACTCGAAAACCGGTTTGATCATCCTCTACACCTACTTCCAGATTCCCCTCGGTGTGTTGCTGTTGTATCCGGCGTTCGATGCGTTGCGTGAGGACTGGCGTGAGTCGGCGTCGCTGCTGGGCGCCAGCACCTGGGATTTCTGGCGCCACATCGGCATTCCGGTACTGACCCCTGCCCTGCTCGGCACCTTCGTGATCCTGTTGGCGAATGCGCTGGGGGCGTATGCGACGGTCTATGCCTTGACCACCGGCAACTTCAACGTGCTGCCGATCCGCATCGCGGCAATGGTCGCCGGTGACATCACTCTGGACCCGAACATGGCCAGTGCCTTGGCGATGATCCTGGTGGGCATGATGACCCTCGTGACCATCGTCCATCAGTGGTTGTTGAAGAGGAGCTACCATGTCTCGCGCTGAACGCGGCCCGGCCGGGCTCTACCACCGTGTGGTGGTGTACATCCTGTTTCTGATTCTGCTGGCGCCGTTGCTCGGAACCTTCGTCTACTCGATCGCCACCAGTTGGTCGGCGACGATTCTGCCCGCTGGCCTGACCTACAAATGGTACGTAGCGCTATGGAGCGACCCGCGCTTTCTGATGGCGTTCGCTCAGTCGCTGCTGGTCTGCGTCGGCGCGCTGATCCTCTCCGTGGTGCTGATTCTGCCGCTGCTGTTCGTGGTGCATTACCACTTCCCCAAGCTCGACGCGCTGATGAACATCCTCATCCTGCTGCCTTTCGCGGTGCCACCGGTGGTGTCGTCGGTGGGACTGTTGCAGCTCTACGGTTCAGGGCCATTGGCGATGGTGGGTACGCCGTGGATTCTGATCGGTTGCTACTTCACCATCGCCTTGCCGTTCATGTACCGCGCGATCACCAATAACTTGCAGGCGATTAATCTGGTCGACCTGATGGACGCCGCGCAACTGCTCGGCGCCAGCACATTTCAGGCAGCGTTTCTGGTGGTGCTGCCCAACCTGCGCAAAGGCCTGATGATCGCCCTGCTGCTGTCGTTCTCCTTCCTGTTCGGCGAGTTCGTGTTCGCCAACCTGCTGGTCGGCACCCGCTACGAAACCCTGCAGGTGTACCTGAACAACATGCGCAACAGCAGCGGCCACTTCAACAGCGCGCTGGTGATCTCTTATTTCTTCTTCGTATTGCTGCTGACCTGGGCGGCCAACCGACTGAACAAGGACAAAGACTGATATGAGCTTCGTCAGTGTCGAAAACCTGCAAAAGAACTACGCCAGCACAGCGGTCTTCAGCGATATCAATTGCGTGATCAACAAGGGCGAATTCGTGACCCTGCTCGGTCCGTCCGGCTGTGGCAAATCGACCCTGTTGCGTTGCATCGCCGGGCTGACGTCAGTCACCAGCGGCAAGATCTTTCTCGACGGCAAGAACCTGGTGCCGGTGTCGCCACAGAAACGCGGCATCGGCATGGTGTTCCAGAGCTACGCGCTGTTCCCCAACATGAACGTCGAGCAGAACGTGGCCTTCGGTTTGCGCATGCAGAAGGTCAGCGCCGATGAAACGAAACAGCGCGTGGCCGAAGTGTTGAAGCTGGTGGAGTTGACCGAACTCGCCAAGCGTTATCCGCACCAGATGTCCGGTGGTCAGTGCCAGCGTGTGGCACTGGCGCGTTCGCTGGTCACCCGCCCTCGCCTGCTGTTGCTCGACGAGCCGCTGTCCGCGCTGGATGCCAGGATTCGCAAACACCTGCGCGAGCAGATCCGCGCGATTCAACAGGAACTGGGCCTGACGACGATCTTCGTGACCCACGATCAGGAAGAAGCGCTGACCATGTCCGACCGCATCTTCCTGATGAACCAGGGCCGGATCGTCCAGAGCGGCGACGCTGAAACCCTGTACACCGCGCCGGTGGATGCATTCGCCGCAGGCTTCATCGGCAACTACAACCTGCTGGAGCCCGACGCCGCCAGCCGCCTGATGCAGCGCCCGATCAACAGCCGCGTCGCGATTCGCCCGGAAGCCATTCAACTGAGCCTGACCGGTTCGCTGGAAGGCGAAGTGCGCAGCCACAGCCTGCTGGGCAACGTGATCCGCTATCGGGTCGAAGCGCGGGGTGTGGAACTGGTGGTCGACGTTCTCAACCGCTCAGCCAACGACTTGCACCCTAACGGCCAGCGCGTCACCCTGAACATCGAAGCGTCGGCGTTGTGCGAGGTGGCTTGATTGTCCGAGCATTGGAAATCGGAACTGTGAGACGGAGCCTGCTCGCGAAGCGTCGATTCAGTCGCCCCACCGGGGCCTGACACACCGGTTTCGCGAGCAAGCTCCCTCCCACAATGTCTTGTGTTTCTTCAGCACCGGCACAGACAGAACAAATTTTAGAGGACAGCCGTAATGGCATTAGCAATTTTCGATCTGGACGAAACCCTGATTCACGGCGACTGCGCCAGTCTGTGGAGCGAGCAAATGGGCCGTCTGGGCTGGGTCGATCCGGAGTCGTTCATCAAGAAAGACCATGAACTCATGGAGGCCTACAGCAAGGGCGACCTGGCGATGGAAGACTATATGGCCTTCAGCCTCGACCCCATGATCGGCCGCACACCTGAAGAAGTGGACTTCCTGGTCGGGCCTTGGGTTGAGGACTTCATCGAGCCGATCATTTTCAGTGACGCCACCAAAGCCATCGCCGAACACCGCGCCGCTGGCGACCGCATCCTGATCATCTCCGCGTCCGGCGTGCATCTGGTCAAAGCCATCGCCGAACGCATCGGCGTCGACGAAGTGCTGGCCATCGATCTGGACATCGCCCATGGCGTTTACAGCGGCCAAACCAAAGGCGTGCTGACCTACCGCGAAGGCAAGATCACCCGCCTTCTGGAATGGCTGGACCAGGAGGGCGAAAACCTCGAAGGCGCAAGTTTCTACTCCGACTCGCGCAATGATCTGCCGTTGTTGCAGAGGGTTGATTTCCCGCATGCGGTGAATCCGGATCCGGTGTTGCGCGAGGCAGCGGAAAAGGCCGGGTGGCCGATTCATAACTGGAAATAGGTACGCAGGGCTGCATTCACCCACGGCTGTGCAGCCCGACAAACGGCAGCAAAACCTGTCATTTCTGACAGTAGCCAAACCCTTCGAAAGGGCGCTCAATCGACTTACATCCAGTTGACAGGAGTCAACCTCATGGTCAGTAAGTCCTCAGCACCCGCACGCGCTTCCACTACGTCTACCGCATCGATTGAAGTGGAAATTTTCGACGGCGGCGACTCACTGGGCACGACGACGACAGATGCGAATGGCCAGTGGAATTTCTCAATTAATAATCTGGGCCTCGGCAATCATACGCTGACGGCCAAAGCCCTATCTGGAAACAACCCTATATCGCCAGCGTGGACGATTGACGTTGCTGCGAAAGCCGTGCCGACGATCACGCGCATCCAGGATACAAAGGGTGAGGTCCCGCCCGGTGGAACTACGACAGAGACTCGCGTGACACTCAGTGGAACCGCCGAAGCCGATGAGCAAGTCAAGATTCTGGACAACAATGTGGACAAAGGCGACGCGGCTGTCAGCAGCAGCGGTTTGTGGTCTAAAGAAGTTACCGTTGCGTTGGGCGCACACAGCATGAAGGTGCGAGGGCTTTATGATGGAAATCCAGAATCGGGCGCTCGGGCGTTCAGCGTGGAGCCGCCGACACCACCTCTTGTCATTGATACCGCAACACTATTGTTGAATGGATACATTGTTCGTTGGGGACGTGTGCCTACTACGCCTCCTGCCGGGAGTCACGTAACACGAAGCGCATCAGGAGGAACACCGCCTTACTCCTACTCAATCAGCAATGACCGCGCCAACATTAACGCCTCTAGCGGTCAGGTCATTTCGAATGGTAATGGCAGCGCGACGGTGACTGTCAGGGACAGCGGCAGCCCGGTGCAAACGGCGAGCTATTCGGTAACTGTCTCGAATGTTTTCCAGCTTGACGGCTGGGGGGGCACACGAGGGTTTCAGGGGGCTGTGGATCATGCAAACTCCCTTGGCGGACATGTCCCTTCGATGGCTGAATGGCGCGCTGTCCGCGCAAGTTATGGTGGCGACCTACAAGTCCCCAACGGGGAGGTTGAGTCATGGTCCACTGATCTTGACGGCCTCGTTACCCGGTTCACCATGATCCCGAACACGGGACAAGAAGGTAAATCGAGTCAAATTTGGGGAACGCAGGCCTGCTGGGGAATATTTGTTCGCTAGCAAGGCAACATCAATGCCCATAGCTTTTGCTTTTCCCAATGAAAGCGGGGTCTGCCTTGTCGGTGGTGGTGCTCAGAGGCCGATCACCAACGACAAGGCAGACTGCGAAATATCATCGCCAGCTAGTCACTTCAGGCTTTCATCGATCACCAACACTACCTTGCCCGACACCTGATTGGTCGCAAGCTCGGCGTAGGCCTCTTCTGCTTCCAGAATCGGAAAGCTGCGGGCCAGTTGTGGCTTGAGGCGGCCTTCAGTGAACAGCGGCCAGACGTGCTGGCCCAGATCGGCAAGCAGATCTGCCTTGAACTGGTCGTCACGGCTGCGCAGCGTGGAGCCGAGGATCTGAATGCGTTTGCCCAGCACCTGAGCGAAATCCAGTTCGGCCTTGCGTCCGCCCATCAAACCGATCAACACCAGCCGCCCGTCCGTGCCCAGCACTTTCAGGTTCAGCGCGGCATAGTTGGCGCCGACCGGGTCGAGGATGACGTGAAACGGCGCGAAGTCGTTCAGCCCTTCAAGGCTTTCGTTGCGGATCACCCCGCCTTGGGCGCCGAGTTCTTCGCAGTACGCCAGACGGTCCGCCGAACCAACGCTGACCCAGCACGGATTGCCGAATGCCTTGCACAGCTGAATGGCAGCTGAACCAACTCCACTTGCACCGGCGTGCAGCAAAACTTTTTCACCGGGCTTGAGGCCCGCGAGCTGGAAGAGATTCAGCCACGCCGTTGCGTAAACCTCGGGAATCCCCGCCGCTTCATGCAGCGAGATGCCCTCCGGTACCGGTAAGACATGCCGTGCGTCGACGACCACCTCTTCTGCCATCGCCCCGCCTGCAACCAGCGCGCATACGCGGTCTCCGACGGTCCAGGCGGTACCGGAGCCGACCTCGGCAATGACGCCGGAACACTCCATGCCGAGGATTTCCGTGACTCCCGGCGGGGGCGGATAAAGCCCCGCACGTTGCAGCAAATCCGCTCTGTTGAGCCCTGCCGCCGCGACCTTGATGCGAACTTGCCCCACATCGAGCGTCGGTGATGGCTGTTCAACCCATTCCACGTGACCTTCAACGCCTTGCAATGCTTTCACGGTGCCTCCATAGTGAGTCTTGACTGAGCCAGTGTGCATCTAAGCATCCTGGCTTTCTTGCATTATGCGACCGGCGCCCCAGGGAACCGGCGATCTCAAAGACGGCCTAATATGCGTTATCAATTGTCCCCGCGTCGAATCAGCATGAAGCAAATTTTGCCCAGCACCACCCTTGCATTACTCATTGGCCTGGCTGCATTGCCAATGTCCAGCAGTTCATTCGCAGCCAACAGCTGGGATAATCTTCAACCTGATCGCGATGAGGTCATCGCCAGTCTGAATGTCGTGGAGCTCCTTAAGCGCCACCATTACAGCAAGCCGCCGCTGGACGACAAGCGCTCGGAAATCATCTATCAGAGCTACCTGAAACTGCTCGACCCTGCGCGCAGTTATTTCCTGGCCAGCGATATCGCTGAGTTCGACAAATGGCGTTTTCAGTTCGACGACTTTCTCAAGAGCGGCGATCTGAACCCGGGATTCACTATCTATAAGCGCTATCTGGACCGCATCAAGTCGCGTCTGGATTTCGCCCTGGCCCAGTTGAGCAAAGGCGTCGACAAGATCGACCTGAACACGCAGGAAACCCTGCTGGTCGATCGCAAGGACGCGCCATGGCCGAAGAACGAAGCCGAACTGGATGACCTGTGGCGCAAGCGCGTCAAGGACGAGGTTCTGCGCCTGAAGATCGCGGGCAAAGACCCGGCGAAGATTCAGGAAACCCTGACCAAGCGCTACAAGAACCAACTGGCGCGTCTGGGTCAGACCCGCAGCGAAGACATCTTCCAGGCTTACCTGAACACCTTCGCGATGTCCTACGATCCGCACACCAACTATCTGTCACCTGACAGCGCTGAAAACTTCGACATCAACATGAGTCTGTCGCTGGAAGGCATCGGGGCCGTCCTGCAAAGCGATAACGACAACGTCAAGATCGTGCGTCTGGTTCCGGCCGGCCCTGCCGCCAAGACCAAACAAGTGGCGACCGCCGACAAAATCATCGGCGTTGCCCAGGGCGACAAAGAGATGGTCGACGTGATTGGCTGGCGTCTGGACGAAGTGGTCAAGCTGATCCGCGGTCCGAAAGGCTCTGTCGTGCGTCTGGAAATCATCCCGGCCAGCAATGCGCCGAACGATCAGACCACCAAGATCGTGTCGATCACTCGCGAAGCCGTGAAGCTTGAAGAACAGGCGGCCAAGAAGTCGGTCCTGCACCTCAATCAGGATGGCAAGGACTACAAGCTGGGCGTGATCGAGATCCCTGCTTTCTACCTGGACTTCAAGGCCTACCGTGCCGGCGACCCGGAGTACAAGAGCACCACGCGCGACGTGAAGAAACTGCTGACCGAGCTGCAGTCGGAGAAAGTCGACGGCGTGGTCATCGACCTGCGTAATAACGGCGGCGGTTCGCTGCAGGAAGCCACCGAACTGACCAGCCTCTTCATCGACAAGGGCCCGACCGTTCTGGTGCGTAACGCCGACGGTAAGGTCGACGTGCTGGAAGATGAAAACAGCGGCGCGTTCTACAAGGGCCCGATGGCGTTGCTGGTCAACCGCCTGTCGGCCTCGGCTTCGGAGATTTTCGCCGGCGCCATGCAGGACTATCACCGCGCGCTGATCATCGGTGGCCAGACCTTCGGTAAAGGCACCGTGCAGACCATTCAGCCGCTGAATCATGGCGAACTGAAACTGACCCTGGCCAAGTTCTACCGGGTTTCCGGTCAGAGCACCCAGCATCAGGGCGTACTGCCGGACATCGCGTATCCGTCGATTATCGACACCAAGGAAATCGGCGAAAGCGCGCTGCCCGAGGCGATGACCTACGACACCATCAAGCCTGCGATCAAGCCGGCGGTGGATCCGTTCAAGCCATTCCTGGCCCAGTTGCAATCACGCCACGACGTGCGTTCGGCCAAAGATGCCGAGTTCGTGTTCGTCGAGCAGAAGCTGGCACTGGCCAAGAAGCTGATGAGCGAGAAGACCGTCAGCCTCAACGAGGCCGAGCGTCGCACCGAGCACGCCGACGTCGAGAGCAAGCAGTTGGTGATGGAAAACACCCGTCGCAAGGCCAAGGGCGAAGAACCGCTCAAAGAGCTGAAGAAAGAAGACGAAGACGCGCTGCCAGTGGATGACGACAAGACCAAACCGGAGGACGACGCGTACCTGTCGGAAACCGGGCGGATTCTGATCGACTATCTGGGCCTGAGTGGTTCCGTCGCAAAAAAGTAAAACAGTGATCTGCTCGTCATGAAACGTGACGAGTGGTGAACTCTTGATGAAACAAGGGGCTCGGCGCCAACGCGTCGAGCCCCTTTTTCTTGCCCCGAGATTGCCATAGCGTGACCGAAAAGCTGAGCGTGTGAGGGCAATCCTGACCTACCCCCCCAACTGGCGCCGGTATGCCATCTGCTCCTGATGTGCCATCTCCTGCACCATCGCCTTCAATCGCACCACACTCCCCGGCAGCTTCTGCGCCAGACGCGCCAGTGACAGTGGCGTCAGCGCACCGAGCCTGGGGTAGCCGCCGATGGTCTGGCGGTCGTTGAGCAGGACGATTGGCTGGCCATCGGGCGGGACCTGAATGGCGCCCAGCGGAATGCCTTCGGAGATCATCGGTTTGCCTTGATAGACCAACTCCGGCCCCAGCAGGCGCATGCCCATGCGGTCGGCACGGCTGTCGAGGGTCCAGTCGCTGTTGAAGGCGTCGAACAGACTCAAGCCGCTGAACTGGCCGATCTGTGCGCCGAGCACGACGCCCAGTGGGCGGGCGTCGTCCAGGTCCGGGATCAGATGATCGGGTAACGCCTGCAATTCGAACGAGGCGCCGGAATAGCGCAGTGGGTCGCCTTCCCCCAGCGCCTTGCCATTGCCTTCCAGGCCGCCAAGCCCTTCGCGAACCACCGTCGCTCGACTGCCCAACACTTCGACAGCATCGAACCCGCCAGGCGCTGCGAGATACGCGCGGACGCCGGTCAACGGTTGAGTGAAGCGCAATTGCTGGCCCTTGCGCACGAAGAAGCTGCGCCAGGGGGCAAGCGAGCGGTCGTCGAGCAACGCGCCAAGATCAGCTCCGGCCAATGCCAGGCAGCAATCGGACTCGGCGATCAGGGTCAGTCCGCCCAGGGTGATTTCGATGACGGCAGCATCCAGTGGGTTGTTCAACAGTTTGTTGGCCCAGGACATCGACACCCAATCCAGCGCCCCGCCCTGTGTGACGCCCAGATGGCGCACACCGAATCGGCCAGCGTCCTGCAACAGACACAGCGGCGTACTGCTTTTTACGGTGAGTACACTCATGCCAGCGCCTCCAGCGCGGTGTCGTCGCCACCCAAACGAATGAATTCTGCATGCTCGACTGGCTCGAAGCGCACCGTATCGCCGGGCTGCATCAGGCTGTAGCCGTCGAGATCGCGGTCAAACAATTTGGCGGGGGTGCGACCGAGGATGTTCCAGCCCCCGGGAGACTCCAGCGGATACGCCGCTGTCTGCCGCTCGGCGATACCGACACTCCCGGCCGCCACGCGTTTGCGCGGGGTCTTGATGCGGGGTGCGGCGAGGACTTCTTCGACCAGCCCCATGAAAGCGAATCCGGGCGCAAAGCCCAGGGCGAACACCTGATATTCGCGTTGGCTGTGGCGACGTATGACTTCCTCCACAGGCAGCCCGCTGCGCCTGGACAGCAGCGTCAGTTCCGGGCCGACACTCAGGTCGTACCAGACCGGCAACACGTGTTGCTTGCCGCCCTTCGCTGCGTCGGGCGACAGATCAGTGAGCGCCTGGGCGATCACTTCACGGGCCTTGCGCGGGTCCAGCTCCATCAGATCGTAATGCACCATCAGCGTGGTGTAGGACGGCACCAGGTCAATCAAGTGCTCACCGAAGCCCTCACGCAGACGCAGGCTGGCGGCGAGCATCCATGGCATGTTGGCTTCATCGATGGCATCGAACAGACGCACCATCAGACAATCGATCGCGACGACTTCGATGCGCACATTCATGAGGCGGACGTCTTACCCAGGGCCTGACGGATACGCTGCACGGCCGCAATGGAGCTGGCGTTGTCGCCATGCACGCAGAGGGTGTCGGCGTTGAGCAGCAGTTCGCTGCCGTCGCTGGCAATCAAGGCCTCGCCACGGGACAGGGTCAGCGCCTGGGCAATGATGGTTTCAGGATCGTGATGCACAGCACCGGGCAGGCTGCGGGAGACCAGACGTCCGATGCTGTCGTAGGCGCGGTCGGCAAAGGCCTCGAACCACAGCGTGACGCCAAATTCGTCGCCTATGGCCTGGGCTGCGCTGTTGTCGCGCATGGCCAGCAGCATCAGCGGCAGCTCCGTGTTGTAGCGAGCGATGCCTTCGATGACCGCGCGCAGTTGAGTCGGGTTGGCCATCATGTCGTTGTACATCGCCCCATGAGGTTTGACGTAGCTGACGCGACCGCCCTGCGCTCTGGCTACACCGTCCAGGGCGCCGATCTGGTAATGCAGCAGGTCTTGAATCTCTTGAGGCGAACAGGCTATGGAGCGGCGGCCGAAACCTACCAGATCCGGGTAGGCCGGGTGCGCACCGATGGTCACGTCGTGGGACAGGGCCAACGCCACGGTCTTGCGCATGACACTGGGATCGCCCGCATGAAAGCCACAGGCGATGTTGGCGCAGTCGATGTACGGCATCACTTCAGCATCCAGACCCATGGTCCAGGCGCCGTAGCTTTCTCCGATATCACAATTCAATAACAGGCGGCCCAAGGGTGTATCTCCCGTGCGTATGAATGTTGGGGACGAGGCCTGAGTCTACGCGCGAGAAGCCTGCCTTTGCAGCGCTGAAACGAGCCCGAAAACAGCATCAACGCCAGTCGCGATTGACCTGCCGCACGTGGTGTCGGCCAACGAACACCCAGTCGATGAACAGCACGAAGCTTTCGATGACCAGCGAGAACAGCAGCGCGCACACCAGTCCCCAGGCGATGACTTCCGGCGACAGCAGTACCTGCCAGGTGTAGCCGTTCCAGGTTTCCGTGCGGATGTCCGGATCGGCGGCGGTTAACACGTGATAGGCACGCATGTACCACGGGCCTTGCAGTGCCAACCATTCGCGATCGAGGGTCTGGGTGCGTGTCAGCAGGTTGTTGATGTTGTCGGCATCGGTGCGGAACACCGGATCATCACTGCTGCGGTAATGCTGGATCAGCGCCTGCACGTCGCCCTTGAAGAAACGCTGAGCAGTGTCGTTATAGCCGCCGAGGCTCTTCTGCGCCTCGATCAGATGCGCTTCGACACGCTTGCTGTAATCGCTGATGAAGCCCGGAATCTGCACGCCGATCAACAGGCCTGCCGTGAACAACACCAGTCGCAGATAGCTTCGCAGCATAGGTCCCTCTCTGTCAGGTTCGGCCTTCGGCCACACATTCGCCGCGACGCCACAGGCTCCAGTGGCCGGGCTCGTAGCGATTCCATGTTTCGTTCTCGGTCAACGGCTCGGTGGCGATGACCGTGACCACATCGTTGGGCGTGGTTTCTGCCTGGAAGTCGACGATCACGTCCACATCCTTCAACCGCGCCGGACCGAAAGGCGCGCGACGGGTGATGTGCACCAGCTTGGTGGAGCAGAAACAGAACAACCAGTCTCCGTCACTGAGCAAGCCGTTGAAGACGCCTTTGTTTCGATACTCGCTGCAGGCTTCGACCAGCGTCGGCAACAGCTGTTCGATCTCGACAGGCTCAGGAAAACCTTCGCGCACACGATTCAACAGATCGCAGAACGCAGCTTCGCTGTCGGTATCGCCCACCGGCCGGTAGAACGTGGCGCGGGGATGAAAATCCGCGAGCTGACCGTTATGGGCGAAACACCAGTTGCGCCCCCACAGCTCACGGACGAAAGGATGGGTGTTGGACAGGCAGACCTTGCCGACATTGGCCTGACGAATATGGCCGATGACCACTTCGCTCTTGATCGGATAACGCTGCACCAGCTGTGCGACTTCAGACTCGCTGCTGGCGGCAGGGTCCTGAAACAGACGCAGACCGCGACCTTCATAAAAACCGATGCCCCAACCATCACGGTGGGGGCCGGTGCGACCGCCACGCTGCATCAGCCCGGTGAAGCTGAACACGATGTCGGTCGGTACGTTGGCACTCATGCCCAGCAGTTCACACATGGTGAGGTCTCGATAATGTCAGGGCGTGCGGCGGATTACAGCTTCGGTTCGACCCGATAACGACCGCTGGTGCCACCACTGCCGCCATTGGCTGGCGCAGCAGGCTGGCTGGCATAACGGCTGGAACCTTGCGCGGCGAACGGCTCGTCGTTCTGTTCTGCCTGCTTCTGCTCGGCGGCAGCCTGTGCGGCAGCGGCGTCGGCGTGGGCCTGACGGGCTTTTCTCTTGCGCAGGAAAGGCAAGCGGATGAGCGCGAAGATGACGTACAGGCCCAGGCCGACAGCGCCATAGGTGGCCAGGTCCAGCACTGCGCGCCAGACGTTGCTGCCCACCTTGAAGGCCAGATCCAGCACGCTGATCGCCAGGGCCGGGGCGTACTTGTCCTTGACTGGGTCGATGATGGTCGGGCAGAACAGCAGGACGGCGCCGATCACCCAAAGCGGTTCGCGCAGGTAACGCCACATCCAGCCGGTCAGCTTGAACCACACCAACAGACAACCCAACGCAGCGAATGCGTAAAGGCCCCAGGCAATCAGATAGTCGTTGTCGGTCATGACGTCCGTGGTAAGGCAGGTAAAGAGGCGCTTATGATAACGACTTTTCACCAGCCAAGCTTCCCCGGCTTCAGTTATCGGTCCGCGGCGCCTCTGCACGGCGCAATGCCCGACCGAATCAGTTCATTTGAGAGAGCCCAGCATGCCGACTTCCAACAGCACCTCCAGCGCCCCCCTTGCCCGCAAGGCTGAGGGCGCCGATCCGTATGCCTGGCTGCAGAATCGCGACACCGACGAGGTGCTCGATTACCTCAAGGCCGAAAACGACTATCAGGAGCAGCAACTGGCCGATCAGCAGGCATTGCGCGAGACGTTGTTCCAGGAGATCAAGGGCCGAATCCTCGAAACCGACTTGTCGCTACCGTCGCCATGGGGCCCCTACCTGTATTACACCCGCACCACTGAGGGCGACGAGTACGCCCGGCACTACCGCTGCCCGCGTCCGGAGGATGACTCGCAAACGGTGGACGAGAGCGCCGAGGAGTTGCTGCTCGACCCCAACGTACTGGCCAATGGCGGCTTTTTCTCCCTCGGCGCCTTCAGCATCAGCCCCGACCACCAGCGCCTGGCCTACAGCCTGGATACCAGCGGCGAAGAGGTCTATCAGCTGTACGTGAAAGAGCTGAGCAGCGGCGACGTGACCAGCCTGCCGTTCGAGGACTGTGACGGCAGCATGACCTGGGCCAATGACAGCCAGACCCTGTTTTTCGGCGAACTGGACGACACCCATCGTCCGCACAAGCTCTATCGCCACACCCTGGGCAACGACTCTGCCGACCTGGTATTCAACGAGCCCGACGGGCGTTTTTTCCTGCATTGCTACCGCACCAGCTCCGAGCGCCAACTGGTGCTGGCGCTGGACAGCAAGACCACCGGCGAGTCCTGGGTGCTGGACGCCAGCAAGCCTGAACAGGCGTTCGTCTGCATGGCGCCGCGCAGCGAAGGCCATGAATACTCCGTGGATCACGGCTTGATCGACGGCACCTGGAGCTGGCTGATTCGCAGCAACCAGACCGGGATCAACTTTGCACTGTTTCATGCCCGGGAAAAAACCAGCGGTGTGCCGGAGCGCAAGGAGTGGCAGACGCTGGTTGCCCATAGCGAGACCGTGATGCTCGATGGCTTCAGCCTCAACGCCAAGGGCCTGACGCTAAGCCTGCGTGAAGGCGGCCTGCCGATTGTCGAAGTTCACCCACAAGGCTTGCCGGCCTATCGCGTGCAATTGCCGGATGCGGCCTACAACCTGTATGTGCAGGACACCCTTGAATTCGACAGCGACAAGATCCGTCTGCGCTATCAGTCGCTGAACCGGCCGCCCCAGGTGCGTCAATTGTCGTTGGCGACCGGGGAGCAGATCGTCCTCAAGGAAACGCCGGTTCTCGGCGTATTCGACGCCGATGCCTACGTCAGTCAGCGCCTGTGGGCGACTGCGGCCGATGGCACTCAGGTGCCGATCAGCCTGGTGGTCAAGCGTGAACTGGCTGGCCAGCCGGTGCCCCTGTACCTCTATGGCTACGGCGCCTATGGCGAGAGCCTGGACCCGTGGTTTTCTCACGCGCGCTTGAGCCTGCTGGACCGTGGCGTTGCCTTCGCCATCGCCCATGTGCGCGGCGGCGGCGAACTGGGCGAGGCCTGGTATCGCAGCGGCAAACAGGAGCACAAGCAGAACACGTTCAGCGACTTCATCGTCTGTGCCGAGCACCTGATCGCGCAAAACCTCACCAGCGCCGACAAACTGGTGATAAGCGGCGGCAGTGCTGGCGGATTGCTGATCGGAGCGGTTGTGAACCAGCGGCCCGAGCTGTTCAAGGCGGCGATTGCCGAAGTGCCATTTGTCGACGTGTTGAACACCATGCTCGACCCGGATCTGCCGCTGACCGTCACCGAATACGACGAATGGGGCAACCCGCAGGAGCCCGACGTATATGCTCGCATCAAGGCTTACGCGCCTTATGAGAACGTCAGCGCACAGGCTTATCCCGCGATGCTGGTGATCGCCGGGTATAACGACAGTCGTGTGCAGTATTGGGAAGCGGCCAAGTGGGTGGCAAAATTGCGCGACACCAAGACCGACGCCAATCTGTTGCTGCTCAAGACTGAACTCGGTGCCGGGCACGGAGGCATGAGCGGCCGTTATCAGGGATTGCGTGACGTAGCGCTCGAATACGGTTTTATCTTCAAGGTATTGCAACTGGCCTGAGGAACTCCCGGGCGGCCATTTGTCATATCAGACGGCTCCCGGACGCTATGTCATCCGGGGCCGTTTCAAGAGTCAGGCGTTTCCGTTTTTCTACTTCAAGCCATCGAACAAGAACATCACATGCCAACACCGTCATCACTGAATAACGAAATCCGCGAAATGCTGATGGACTGCGGACTGTTCCTGGCCCTGACGCCAGCGGATTTTTCCGCCGCAGCCGGTTACTTCAGCATCAGCAGCATCGACAAGGGCCAGCCCATCTTCAACGAAGGCGACGCGGGCACCTTCATGTGCATCATTCATTCGGGCACGGTGTCGGTGCAGAAGCTCAACGGCGAGGGCAAACAGGTCGAAACCGCGACCCTGCGCAGCGGCCGGGCGTTCGGCGAAATGGCCGTGCTGGACGGCGAACGCCGCTCGGCCAGTTGCATCGCCGCATCGCCCTGCTATCTGTTGAATCTGGGCAAGGATTCGCTGGACAAGATGCTCAACGACGCCCCGAAAGTGGCAGCCAAAATCATCCGCGCGATTGCCGTGGCAATGTCCAAGCGTCTGCGCATGATGGATGGACAGGTGCTGGCCCAGCAGGAATGACGGCCCGACTCAGGGATTGGGCTTGGCTGGAGGCGGCAATCCCGGCAGCGGCTCATCCTGTTTTGGCGGCCCGGGCTGGGGGATTTTCGGCAGCAAGGGTGGGTTGCCCTGCCCGCCCGCGCGCGGCACGCTCGGCGGTGTCACTTGTGGATAAGGTGTCGGCGCGGCCGTACCGGGCGAGCCGGACGTCGCGGCGATCGGTTCAGGGGTGTTGAGGACAGGTTGCAGATTCTCGGCAAAAGCCTGCGACGCACCAAACATCATCAAGGCAATCGCCGCTAGAATGGACCGCTTCATCGTTGGCCTCCACTGCCAATCTTCTACTGTGACGCTCAGGCTACTCCTGCCCGGCGCTTCGTGCGCTGACAAATTGATCTCACAGAGCCATGCCATCACCGAGTCTTCCATGAAACGTTTCGTTCTGCTCGACACCACCCCCATCCCTCACGGCGGCGCGCTGTGCCTGTTCGAGTACGGCGAAGACTTCGTGATCAAGATCCAGGGCGGCGATGGCGGCCAGCTGATGAACACGCGAATGCACGGTTCCGAAGACGCGCTGGCAGAAATCCCCTGCAAAAAGGTCGCATCACGCCTGAACCCCCGCGTACTCATCGGCGGCCTCGGCATGGGCTTCACCCTCGCCTCGGCGCTCAAGCACCTGGGCAAGAACGGCGAAGTGGTAGTCGCCGAACTGGTGCCCGGCGTGGTCGAGTGGAATCGCGGGCCATTGGGTGAGAAATCGGGTAATCCACTGCAGGATCCGCGCGCAAAAGTCGTCGTTCAGGACGTTGCACAGGTATTGAAAAGCGAGCCGCAGGGGTTCGATGCGATCATGCTCGACGTCGACAACGGCCCCGAAGGCCTGACCCAGAAAGCCAACAGCTGGCTGTATTCGTCAGGTGGTCTTGCGGCCTGTGCCCAAGCTTTGCGGCCCAAGGGCGTGCTCGCGGTCTGGTCGGCAAGCGCTGACGCCGCCTTCAGCGACAAACTGCGCAAGGCCGGTTTCAAGGCTGAAGAGGTCAAGGTCTATGCCCACGGCAACAAAGGCACGCGGCATACGATCTGGATTGCAGAAAAAGTGAAGGGCTGAGAGACGAGCAAAGCGCTAGACTTGCCCCATTGCCAACAGAACACGAAACAGGTGACACCATGAGCTCGGGAACCCCGACCAACACTTCCAAGCTGGACCGCATTCTCGCCGATGCCCAGCGTGACCGCGAAATGGGTTATCGCGACAAGGCACTGCGCATGTACCCGCACGTCTGCGGCCGTTGCGCCCGGGAATTTTCCGGCAAGCGCCTGAGTGAGCTGACCGTGCACCACCGCGATCACAACCATGACAACAACCCTCAGGACGGTTCCAACTGGGAACTGCTGTGTCTGTACTGCCACGACAACGAACACTCGCGTTACACCGATCAGCAGTACTTCTCGGACAGCTCGCTGAGTACGCCGAAAGCGGCCAAGGCAACGCACAACCCGTTTGCCGCGCTGGCCGGGTTGATGAAAAAAGACGAATGACCCTACACCTGTAGCAACGGCTTGCCGGCGGCAGCGTCTTTGAGATCGCCACCGCCGGCGAGCCGTCCTGCTGCAGGTGCACCCACAACATTGCGTAACCTCCCGTATAATCCCGCGCTTTCTCTGATGAGCACCCTCCCCCGTGGCCAACAAACGCTATGCCTGCATCGGCTTGTATAACCCCAAGTCTCCGGAAAACGTCGGCTCGGTGATGCGCGCGGCAGGCTGTTACGGCGTCGCGTCGGTGTTCTACACCGGGAAGCGCTACGAACGGGCGCGGGACTTCGTCACCGACACCAAGAAAATCCATCAGGACATTCCGCTGATCGGGATCGACGACCTGAAAAAAATCATTCCTCTGGGCTGCATCCCGGTGGCCATCGAGCTGGTGGAAGGTGCGCGCCCGTTGCCCGAGTACACCCACCCGGACCGCGCGATCTACATCTTCGGCCCCGAAGACGGCTCCCTCGACAAAGAGATTCGCGACTGGTGCGAGGACGTGGTGTACATCCCCACCACCGGCTGCATGAACCTGGCCGCGACCGTCAACGTGGTGCTTTACGACCGCATGGCCAAGGGCAACAACACGCGCTCCGGCCCGCAGTTCGGCCGCGAAACCGACCGCACCTGATCGCCTCGCCGCGACAAACTCATTGAACAGTTTGCCTTGGAGACAGTCAGCTTTAAGGACCCTATTTCTTCATGGAGAACGCATCATGAGCGATACCCCGATCCTTAAGCGCGTCGAACGCACTCTGCACGAGGCCCCAGAGCAGAACGTACAGGGCTGGGAGCGAATCGGCTCACTGGCGGGCGGCGTATTGATGATGGGCAAAGGCCTGCGCCGTGGCGGAATCTTCGGCCTCGTTCAACTGGCTATCGGCGGTGCGGTGCTGGCTCGGGGCATCACCGGGCACTGCTCGGCCAAGTCGCTGCTGGAAAAGAGCCGCAGCGACATGGACCTTGCCCGCGCCCGCATCGAACAAGCCGGCGCCGAACTGAGCAAACTCAAGACCAAGGCGGAAGTCGCCGCTGAAGAAGCTGTCGTACAAAGCATCGATGCGGTGAAAGGCCCCAAGGGCGTTTAAACAGCCGTTACTCCCATCTGCAGCAGTCCGATTTGCCGGCGGCAGCGGTATCAATGACGCCGCCGCCGGCAAGCCGAACTGCTGCCAGATATAAACGCCCAGCTACTGCAAGAGCGGCGTACTCAACACCTTCGAAGGCTCGCCGATCACTCCGGCGGCGATCTGCACGAAATCCGCGGTGCTCACCGCCCCCATGCGCATCAACCCCTGAGCCACATCATCCAGCGACTTCTGCTCGTTGGTCTGCTGGCGAATTTCCTGATCCAGCGCCGACATCAACAGCGCGGCACGAGCCGTCATGGCCGGGTCGACGTGATTGGCTCGCAACGTCGTGACCTTGCGGCCGACGCGGGTCAGGATCGATTGCCAATCCTGGAAGCGATCCTCGGTCATCCCCCCCGCCCGTCGCAGCAGTTCCACCGAGTAATACTCGGCAATCCCTGCGCGAATCCAGTCGCTGCGATCACGGTCCTGAATGCGCGCCATGACCTGCACCAGTTCCCGCAGCAAAGGGCTGGCGCCGCTTTCACTGATCAACGGACGGTTGCTGTTGAGGTAGATCGAGTCATGCCCGGCACTGGCATTGCGCGCCATCGACTCAGCCGCGCCGACCACCAGCAACTTGCCCGGCGTACGCGGGAACACCGCTTGCAGTTTGGGCCAGACGAATGTCATCAACGTCAGGGTTTCCATCCGGCGCATGCCTTGCCCTTTCGGCGCACTGACCGTCACATCGGTGTCGCCCAAATGCGCGCGGCGGTTGATCAGGTTACCGGCAAGCATCCAGCCATTGGGGCGATCGAACAGGCGCGACGAATCATCGATCCGGAAACGGTTCTTGCCGATGCGCGGCCAAGACGTTTCGACGTACTTCCAGCCCGGCGGCAGATCGACTGTCAGCCGGGTTTGCAGACGCACGCCGTCCTGCTGATCCAGACGCGCTCTGGGCACCAGATCCTCGCCACGAAGCAAGGCCCAGTCCTGGGTCACGCGGCTGTCGTAGCGCGACTTCTCCGACGCTGCCGTCACCGAAGGGCGATTGAGATGCACTCGCCAGGTCAAGGTTGCCTTGCCAGAAGCAGGCTTCCAGATGCCCCGCAGTGTGCTGTCAGCCTGCCCCGCTGTCGTAGCCCATTGCCCATCTGCGCTGAAATCAGTGAAGTAGCTCTTGTCGCCCAGATCGAGATCCAGGCTGCGTACAGCGGAGCCTTGCTCAAGGGTCAGCCGAACCTCTGCCTCACCGCTCTGTGGCAGCAAAGTGACGTGGTAATCCAGATCGACCTTTTTCGCCGCCCACGACGGCAGACTCACGGCGAGCAGAACGGCACACAGCGCCAGTTTGAAACCCACGGATAGACCACTCCTGTTGCGACAGGCTCAAGGATCGGGAGACGAACGTTGTGATGCAGCGAGTTGAATCAGCCAGCGCGAAAGATCAGATAATCTTCCCAGTCATCTTCGGCCACGTTCTTTTCACTGAGCATGCGGCCCGATTGCGAAATGCGTTGTTTGTGCACCTGCTCACGATCACCACACACCAGATGGTGCCAGAGCGGCAGGTCCTTGCCTTCGCTGACCAGACGATAACCGCAGGTCGGCGGCAGCCACTTGAATTCATCGGCCTGACCGGGCGTGAGTTGAATGCAATCGGGCACCTGGGCCTTACGATTCGGATAATCGGTGCACTGACAGGTCTCAAGATCCAGCAGCTTGCAGGCGATGCGCGTGTAGTAGACGCTGCCGTCGTCCTCATCCTCGAGCTTTTGCAGGCAGCACAGACCGCAGCCGTCGCACAACGACTCCCACTCGACCGAATCGAGTTGATCGAGGGTTTTGCGCATCCAGAACGGTTCGACTAAAGCTGCCATGATTTCGCGGGGATCGGTATCGGGTAATGAAAGGCCGCCAGTCTAGTGGCACATCGCAGCTGGGCCAAGCGCTGGCGACTGTCGGTAAGCATAGACTTGTCAGCGAACAGCCGGCGCAGTAGCTTTATGCCCTCGCGAATGCAGACCAGAGCGTCTCTCGCGCAACACGCAACGCCTTCCGTTTTCGACGATGCCTGCCGTCCACGGCCCATCTGATTGATCCCGCAGGCGCCGCACGCGGCCTGCGGTTTATCCACATCTCAGGATTCCATTTCCCATGAGCGCCAATTCACGCGTTGCCGATTACGCCATCCACCCGCAATTCACCGATCGCTGGTCGCCTCGTGCCTTCACTGGCGAAAGCATTCCACAAGAAACCTTGCTGAGCTTCTTCGAGGCTGCCCGCTGGGCGCCTTCGGCTTACAACTCGCAGCCCTGGCGCTTTCTCTACGCGCGTCGTGATACGCCGAACTGGGAGCGGTTTCTCGGTCTGCTGAACGAATTCAACCGTGGCTGGGCGCAGCATGCCTCGGCGCTGGTGATTGTCATCTCCAAGACCACCTTCACGGCGCCAGGCGCCACCGAAGAGACGCCTGCGCTGTGGCACACCTTCGACACCGGTTCGGCGTGGGGCCATCTGGCGCTGCAAGCCAGCCTGAGCGGCTGGCACACCCACGGCATGGCCGGTTTCGACCAGGAACTGACGCGCAAGGAACTGAAGATCCCGGAAGGCTACGCACTGCATGCAGCCGTGGCGATCGGCAAGCTGGGCGACAAGGCCACCCTGGCCGAGTACCTGCAAGCCCGCGAAACCCCAAGCCCGCGTCGGCCGCTGGCGGAGTTGGCGGCTGAAGGCGATTTCAGTTTGTAAAACCGCTCTCGACCTTGGTTTAGTGCAATAGACTCGGTTCATCGAGCGATGGAAATACTTGTGGGAGGGAGCTTGCTCGCGATGCCCCCACTCAGTCACTGCAATGGTGTCTGACATGCCGCTATCGCGAGCAAGCTCCCTCCCACATGCCCCTCACTGAATGGGCTGACCCGACATTGAAGCCGTGGTTATCCCTGTCTATTTAATACCCCTTCGCGAAATCCACTTCCCCGCGCAACGCCTCGCCCGCGGCATAGGCCTTGAGGTTTTCTGCAAACAACTGCGTCATTGCCGGTGGCGAAGTCGGGGCCGAGCTGTGGCCGGTCAATAGCAGGCCCCAAGCAGTCCAGAACGGGTGGCGCTGCGGTAATGGTTCCTGACGGCAGACGTCGATGACAGCCCCCGCCAGATGGCCTTCCTTCAAGGCCGAGACCAGATCGGCATCAACCACCGCCACACCACGCCCGACGTTGATGAACAACGCCGACGGTTTGAATTGCGCAAACAGCTTTGCGTCATAGATATCGTGGGTCTGAGGGGTGTTGGGCAACAGGTTGATGACGAAGTCCACCTCCCCCACCAACCGAGGCAGGTCCTCCAGCGCGCCCACTTCAATGAACGGCGCCTGGGTGCGCGCCGTCGAGGCGATGCCATAAACCTCCACGCCAAAAGGCAGCAGGAACTGCGCAACGGTGACACCAATGTCCCCGGTGCCGACAATCAGCGCCTTGCGCCCGGCCAGGCTCTGGCCCATGCGGTCGTCCCACTTGCGCTCGACCTGGCTCACCAGCCGCGCCAGCACTTCACGCTCGTGCACCAGCATGTAGGTCAGGACGAACTCGGCCATCACCTGACCGAAAATCCCCACCGCTCGGGTCAATCGATAGTCACGATTCAGACCCGGGGCGAGTAACGGCGTGATACCGGCCCAGGTCGATTGCAACCACCGGGGTTTGTGACCCTGACGCAAGAGGTTGGCCAGCAGATCCGGCTGCCCCAGCCAGATCGGCGTATCGGCGGCCATTTTCGACAGCTCGGCGGAATCGCCGCTGCTCAATACTTCGATGTCCGGAGCCGCCTTGCGAAGCAACTCGGTATAAACAACGTAATCGTGTTCGGCGATCAGAACGCGCATGGATTCAAAACTCAAGAAAACAGGACATGCGACCGTGCGTAACCTCTGGTGCCCACTGCTTTGAAGACAGGCGGGTCAGCCCAGACGCAGACAGCGGTCCGGTATACCCCCGCGATGGATTGCGGGGTCGAAAAACAGATCAGACCGGGTCGTTGCGGCGCAGCAACTCTTCGGGCAGGTGCTCGATGTACTCGTCTTCGGCCGGCGGCATCTGCAGGTGATAGCCCTGCTTCTCCAGGTTGGCCAGTACCGTGTGGATATCCTCACGGGCCAGAGCACGCTCGGGCGTGAGGACCAGATCGAAGGCGTGCTGAGGTTTGCCGAAGGCGCTGAGCAGTTCGACCGGGACGCGCTCGAGCGCATCGCTCTTGAGCACATAAAGGTACATTTCGTTCTTGCGCGGGCTGCGATAGATGGAGCAAATACGTTTCAAGGCTGTTCTCCGGCATTGGCCAGGCTGTCGAGCAGCGTCTGACCCATCAATTCGCGGCGCCAGCCACGCAACGAATCGGGCAGTTTATAGGGACCGTCTGGGTAACCGGTCTTGAGCAGGGCTTCGAGAGTCTTCTTGCGCAGCATCAGCTCCGGCGCCATGTCCAGGCGCTCGGCGTGCTGCTGGCCGATGGCACGCAGGCTCTTCAATACATTCGAGGCTTCGATGGGCAGCGGCTCGGGCAAGGCCGGTGGCCACAGGTCCTGGGACACGCTGCCGGCTTTCTTGATCAGGTCCAGCAGAAACTCGCCGTCCTGACGCACGGTTTTGGGGTGCATGTCTTCGATTTTCGCCAATGCGGCGAGGTTGTCCGGTTGGGTCTTGGCTAGAGGCCACAGCGAATGTTCACGCAATACCCGGTTACGCGGCTGATTGCGCAGGCGCGCCTGTTGCTCGCGCCAGGCGCAGAGTTCGCGCAGTACGTTCAACTGTGCACGGGAGAGTTTCCACGCCAGTTTGGCCTCGCGGTACACCTCGTACGGATCGGTTTCGCGACGCAGATTGGCGACAAGCTCGGCACCGTCTTCCAGCACCCAGGCATTCTTGTCATCCGACAGACGCGGGCGCAGCAGGCTGTAGACCTCGGCCAGGTGTACGGCGTCTTCGGCGGCGTAGCTGATCTGCGTCTCGGACAGCGGGCGTTGCAGCCAGTCGGAACGGGTTTCGCCCTTGGGCAGCTCGATGTTCAGCACTTCCTGCACCAGACGCGAATAGCCCATCGAAAACCCGAGGTTCAGATAGGCAGCGGCCAGTTGGGTGTCGAACAGAGGCACCGGCAGGCTGCCGGTCAGGCGCAACAGGACTTCAAGATCCTCGCTGCAGGCATGCACCACCTTGATCACGGCGGGGTTTTCCAGCAACGCAGCCAGCGGTTTCCAGTCGTCGATCAGCAGAGGGTCGATCAGGTAAGCGCGTGAGCCATCGCCGATCTGCAACAGGGCGGCAATGGGATAGAAAGTGTCGACCCGCATGAATTCGGTGTCGAGCGCGACAAACGGCAGTGTCTGCCACTGGGCGCAATGTTGGGCGAGGCTGTCGTCGTCGCGAATCCAGTGAATATCGATGGCCACACGGCTCTCCCTTGAAGAATGGCGCGCAGTATATATCGCTATAGGCGTTTACCGGGCATCCGTCCTGCAAGTCTTGAACAACTTCATCTTCGTGTTTATCGATCTGTCACTTTCTTGCGACCGTCCATCGGATCAGTCGCCCATCTTGCGCAGGACATAAACGCGCCACATTGCATAACCCGGCAGAAAATCATGATGCCGGACGATGCGGAAGCCAGCGTCCGCAAACTCCGATTCAATCTCGGCGCGGCACACCACAAAGCGGTTACGCACCACAGGCGCGCCCGCATCATCAAGACGGCTGCCCTCCTGACGCTTGCGACGCCAGGATTTGACATTGCCATCGACCCACAACGCGACAATCACGGTGTCGCGGGTTACTCGATGAAACTCTTCCAGAATCGCCCTGCGCTTCTCACTGCCGGCGACGTGATGAAAAAGCCGCATGCAAAAGATGCAGTCCACCGCGTTAGACGACAGGGCAATGGAGAACGCCGAGCTCTGGAAGGTACGAATGCGCTCGCGGACTTGCGCAGACGATTGCGCTTCGGCGATCTCCAGCATGTCAGTCGAAGGGTCCGCCGCAAGGATCACCCGATTGCTGTGTTCGGCCAACACCGGCCAGAAACGTCCGGAGCCCGCAGGCAGATCCAGCACCAGGCCAGGCTCACCTGCATCACGCAAGGCATGGCGGGCCAGTTGGGCATCCCGCCACAGACTCAAACGTCGCGCCAGGCCTTGTTCATGGCGTTGAACGTACTGCTGAACCTGACGTTTGTCGTTCGCCTGGTCACTCATTGGCCAGTACCCCGTCCGTATAAATCCCCCGACAGCCGGCGAACATGTCCAGCGCCGGGTTGTAGACGCTGGTGTGAACCTGCAGTAAGCCCAGCATGGAGTGGAACAGGTTGTCCTGGCTCAACGGCGCATTGCGTTCTTTTTGCAGACAGTGCGTGTCGACAGCGAACGACTGCTGATAGTTGTCGGAGAACCAGGCAATCATCGGCACATGTTTTTGTTGGTCCGGCGCCAGCATGTAAGGGGTACCGTGCAGAAAAAGATTGTATTCACCCAAGGATTCGCCATGGTCGGACAGATACAACATGGCGGTGTCGACCTTGTTCTGATTGCTGCGCAAGATATCGATCAGCGACGCCAATACATGATCGGTATATAACAAAGTGTTGTCGTAGCCGTTGACGATACTTTCCCGCGAGCAATTGTTCAGCGCGTTGCTTTCACACACCGGGGTAAACTTTTCGAACGCTTTCGGATAACGCTTGAAGTATTCAGGGCCATGACTGCCCATCTGGTGGAGTACCAGGACCGTGTCCTTGTCCAGGTGATCGATGAAGTTCTGCAAGCCTTGCAGCAGGATCTCGTCTCGGCATTCATTGTTGGCGCACAGCACAGGGTCCTTGAGGTTGCTGACATCCTGCAGAGTCACTCGATCACAGGTGCCTTTGCAACCTGACTGGTTATCACGCCAGATCACATCGAGGCCTGCGCGCTTGAGCACGTCGAGCATGCCTTCCTTGTTTCTGGCAGTGCTGGCGTCGTAATCCTTGCGCCCCATATTGGAGAACATGCATGGCACCGAGACTGCCGTCTCGGTCCCGCAGGAATGCACATCGGTAAAGGTCAGCAGCCCACGCTCTTTCTTCAATTGCGGCGTGGTGTCGCGGTTGTAGCCCAGGATGCCAAAGTTCTCCGCGCGGGCACTTTCACCCACCACCAGCACGGTCAAGGACTTGCGCTTGTGTTGCTGCCAGTCACTGGCCAGTGTGGCGTCCTGACCGATACTCACGAACGGCTGTTGCGCCGATTTCACCTGTTCGCTCAAATACCCCACGGAGGCACCAATGTAGTTGCTCGGCACCACCATCAGCCGCAACTCATGGTGATTGCGAAACAACGAAGAAAGCCCTTGATAATTCAACAGCGCCACGCCGCCGATAGCAGCAGCGCATACGGCACTGACCACCACCTTGCTCAGCACTTCGCGAGGCCAGCGACGATAATTGACCGGCACCTTCCACAAAATGACCGACGGCAACACGCCCAGAAACAGCAAGTAAGCAGCCAGTTTCAATGACAGCAGATCGCGCACTTCAGTCGCATTGGTTTCCGCGAAATTACGGAACATGCCAGCATCGATCATGACGCCATATTGACTCATGAAGTAAGCAACGCCGGCGCTGATCATGAACAGCGCGATCAACACTGGCTTCAATACTTTCTTGAAGGCAAACAAAGTCAGAAAGATATTGAAGGCACAAAAGATCATCAGCGCAAAAGCACCGCGCAACAGCAGCCCCTTACCGTTGAAATCGGTAATGGCGAACAGGTGCTGCCAGAGCGTCAGGTTAAACCCGAGCAACAGGAAAACACTGGCGAGCGCGGTCACCAGCTCCGGGCGGACTGCTTTTAGGTTCGGCATGAGGGTCTGCTTGGCTGAAAAAGACAACGTCGATCAAGAGAAAATAAAAACTCTTCCGACGTCGCAAACTTTAGGCAGCTGGCCATCAATTTTTTGTGAAAAGGATGAGAACAAAAAGTCTGACAAGGGCTTATTTGGGTGTAGGAAAAATCGTTATAGCAGACGATCCTTTAATGGGAATGTGCTTGCTAACACAAGCCAGGTCTGGGCGGCTGAGGAGCTGGCGCCTCTTTGCTGCCAGGCTCACTCAGATGACCATGCGGCATTTCAGTTGATAACTGCGGCTTGCGCCACAACCGGCTTATCCCATACCGCAGATGTCGATTCGACCGCCCTCGCATCCTCGATAATCATCTGAGCGGCCTTCTCGGCAATCATCACGGTGGGCGAGCAGGTGTTGCCGGAGGTGATGGTCGGCATGATCGACGCGTCCACGACGCGCAGGCCGATGACCCCATGCACCCGCAGCCGTTCATCCACTACCGCATCGCGCCCCTGCCCCATCTTGCAAGTGCCGACCGGGTGGAAAATCGTGGTGCCGATGTTGCTGGCGGCCTGACGCAACTCCTCGTCCGTTTGCAGGCTCACGCCCGGCAAATACTCCACCGGTTCAAAGCTGGCGAGCGCGGGGGCGGCCGCGATGCGGCGTGTCAGGCGAATGGCGTCGGCAGCGACTTTCAGGTCGGCTTCGTGGCTCAGGTAATTGGGCTTGATAAGCGGCGCTGCGTCGGCCAGCGCCGAGCGGATCTCGACCGTTCCACGGCTTTGCGGACGCAGATCGCAGACCGATGCGGTAAACGCAGGAAAGCCATGCAGCGGCTCGCCAAAGCGTTCCAGTGACAACGGCTGCACGTGATATTCGAGATTGGCGGTGGCCTGCTCCGGGCCTGAGCGAGCAAATGCGCCCAACTGGCTTGGCGCCATCGCCAGCGGCCCGCTGCGGTTCAAGGCATAACGCAGGCCCATATTCATCTTGCCCCACAGACTGCCGGCCATCTGGTTCAAGGTATGGCCATTGCTGACTTTGTAGATCAGACGCAACTGCAAATGATCCTGCAGATTGGCGCCCACGCCTGGTAGTTCGTGTCGAACTTCGATCCCGAGCTTTTCCAGCAACGGGCGCGGGCCGATCCCGGAGCGTTGCAGCACCATGGGCGAGCCGACCGAGCCGCAACACAGTATGATTTCGCGCTTGGCGCGCAGCGTTTGCTCTTGCTGCCCGACCTTGGCCAAGACGGCACTGGCACGGCCCTTTTCAAACTCGATTCGCGAGACTTCCGCGTTGGTCATTACGGTCAAATTCGGGCGATTGGAAATTGGCCGCAAAAACGCCTTCGAGGCATTCCAGCGCACGCCTCGCCGCTGATTGACCTGAAAATAGCTGCAGCCTTCATTATCGCCGCCGTTGAAGTCGGGAATAGACGCAATGCCAGTCTCGGCCGCGGCTTCTCGAAATGCATCGAGCAAGGCCCATGACAGCCGCTGTTGCTCTACCCGCCATTCGCCTTTTGCCCCGTGCAGGTCGGAGTCGCCCGCGTAATGGCTTTCAGAACGTTTGAAGACCGGCAGCACATCCTGCCAACCCCAACCCTTGTTGCCCTGCGCCGCCCATTCATCGTAGTCGCGTGACTGGCCGCGCATGTAGATCATGCCGTTGATCGAGGAACAGCCGCCCAGTACCTTGCCGCGCGGATAGTTCAGGGCACGCCCGTTCAGCCCTGGCTCGGATTCGGTCTTGAAGCACCAGTCGGTGCGCGGATTGCCAATGCAATACAGATACCCCACTGGCACGTGAATCCAGGGGTAGTTGTCCTGCCCGCCCGCTTCGAGCAGCAGAACACGATGAGAAGGATTATGTGACAGCCGATTGGCCAGCAGGCAGCCTGCGGGGCCCGCACCAACGATCACGTAGTCATAGAGCACACTGTCCGTTTGCATGCGTCCCTCGTCGATCTTTTTTGTTTTTGTGAAGGCCCATCCTGAAGTTTTTTGCCACAAAACAAAAGACCGCCGCATGTTTCCATGGGGCGGTCTCTGGAACGCGATGATCATCTGTAGCAGTCCGGCTTGCGGGCGGTCGGTCTTGACAACGCTACTGCCGGCAAGCCGTGCTGCGACTGAGGTCACACGGCTTTTCGACGCGGCTTATACGGCGCTACGACGATAGCTGCGGTAGTTCGGCATCCAGAAGTTGCGTTCGATGGCTTCCACCAGCATCTCTTCGGTGGTTTCCAGCGCCACGCCTTCTTCCTGAGCCTGTTTGGCGACAGCCAGCGCGATCTTCTTGCTTACGGTCTGAATTTCCTTCAACGGCGGCAGGACTGCGTCGCCCTTGCCGGTCACCATTGGCGAGCATTCAGCCAGTGCGTTGGAAGCGGCCATCAGCATCTTGTCGGTAATGCGCGTGGCTTTCGCCGCGATCACACCCAGGCCGATGCCCGGGAAGATGTAGGAGTTATTGCACTGGGCGATGTGAAACGTACGATCGCCCACAGTCACTGGTGCAAACGGACTACCGGTGGCCACCAGCGCGTCGCCGTTGGTCCAGGTCAAGACTTCCTGCGGCGTGACTTCGACCTTCGAGGTCGGGTTGGACAGCGGCATCACCAGCGGCTTGGCGCAGTGCTTGTGCATTTCGCGGATGATCTGCTCGGTGAACAGGCCTCGTTGGCCCGACACGCCGATCAGCACGGTCGGCTTGCCATTGCTGACCACGTCCAGCAGCTCAGGGTAACCCTCGCCACTCGACCAGCCCGCTACGTCGCCGGCCTTCTGCGCCAGGTTCTTCTGGAAGTCCAGCAGGTTGTCCATGCTGTCAGTCAGCAGGCCGAAACGATCGACCATCATCACGCGCTTGCGGGCTTCGGTTTCGCTCAGACCTTCGATCACCATCGCGGCAATGATGTGTTCGGCAATCCCGCAACCGGCGGAACCGGCGCCCAGGAACACCACGCGTTGCTGGCCCAGGGTTTCGTTCTTGGCCTTGCACGCCGCGAGCAACGTACCCACGGCCACCGAAGCGGTCCCCTGAATGTCGTCGTTGAAGCAGCACAGCTCGTCGCGGTACTTCTCCAGCAACGGCATGGCGTTGGTCTGGGCGAAGTCTTCGAACTGCAGCAGCACGTCCGGCCAGCGACGCTGAACGGCTTCGATGAACAGCGCGATGAAGTCCTCGTACTCCTTGCCGGTGACGCGCTCGTGGCGCCAGCCCATGTACATCGGGTCGTCCAGCAGTTCCTTGTTGTTGGTACCCACGTCCAGCACGATTGGCAGGGTGTAGGCCGGGCTGACGCCACCACACGCGGTGTACAGCGACAGCTTGCCAATCGGGATGCCCATGCCGCCGATGCCTTGGTCGCCCAGACCCAGAATGCGTTCGCTGTCCGTCACCACGATGATTTTGATGCGATCTTTCGTCGCGCTGCGCAGGATATCTTCGATGCGGTCGCGATCAGGATAGGAAATGAACAGGCCGCGGTGGGTGCGGTAGATCTTGGAAAATTCCTGGCACGCCTGACCCACGGTCGGGGTGTAGATGATCGGCAGCATCTCTTCCAGGTGCGAATCCAGCAGGCGGAAGAACAACGTTTCGTTGTTGTCCTGAATCGAACGCAGGTAAATGTGCTTGTCCAGATCGCTCGCGCATTGCTTGTACTGGTCGTAGACGCGAGTGACCTGCTCTTCGATGGTTTCAACGTTCTGCGGCAAGAGGCCGATCAGGTTGAAATCCACACGCTCCTGCGGAGTGAATGCACTGCCTTTGTTAAGCAGCGGCATCTCCAGCAGCGAGGGGCCGGCGTAGGAAATATATAAAGGTCGCGAGGTCTTGGTCATTTTCAGTGATCGCCTTTTCTCTGTTTGCTCTGTCAATTCGTGATCGAAAGGATGCCCCGGAGGTCGGTTATCACGACACTCGACGCAGGATCCGTCCGAAGAAAATGGGGAGGTGAAAAATCAGGGTGCCTATCTTACTCGTCTCGAGGCGATTGCGACATTTTGTCACTGCTTTGATTGCGCAATGATGGCGGAGCGAGAAGGGGCTGCACAGTGAAAGTGTTGTCAGGAACGCCGCCGTCATCAGCGACCGTTCAGTGCCCTTGACGGACCTTGACCTTCAGGAAATCCAGCCAATAGACTCGATGCATACGCATTCATAGCCCATGATCAGCGATACATCTCAGCCAATACCGGCAGCACAATCATAAAAAGGTAAGCAACGATGCAGGATCTCCACACCCTGACCCAAGGCTGTCCCATCGCAATCGTGGGGGCGGGCCTGGTCGGTTCCGGATGGGCGCTGGTATTCGCCAGAGCCGGGCTGAACGTAAGGATCTTCGACGCCAATCCGGCGATTGCCAGTGCAGCGGTGCCACTGATCAAAGGGCAGATTGCCGACCTCACGGCCCACGGCTTGCTGAGCGAATCGGCTGACGTGATCCTGGCACGCCTGACAGTCTGCGACACACTGGCCGATGCCGTGAACGGCGCCATCTATGTTCAGGAATCGATCCTGGAACGCACCGACGTCAAACGCACCCTTATGCTGGAGCTTGAAGCTGTCGCCGCGCCTGACCTGATTATCGGCAGCTCGACATCGGGCATTCCTGCGTCGGTGTTCGCGTCTGGGCTGAGCATCACACCCAGGGTCATCATCGCTCACCCCGTGAACCCGCCCTACCTGGTGCCCGTGGTTGAAATCGTTCCCTCTCCTGAAACCGCGCCGCAGGTCGTCGAGTTCACAGCAGCACTGATGGAGGCCGTGGGTCAGAGCGTGGTGCATGTGCGTAAAGAGGTCGATGGCTTCGTACTCAATCGCCTGCAAGCGGTGCTGCTGCGCGAAGCCTGGGCGTTGGTGGAAGAAGGCGTCGCCAGTTGCGAAGACATCGACAAGACCGTGCGTGACGGGCTGGGTTGGCGCTGGTCGTTCATGGGGCCGTTCGAAACCATCGACCTGAACGCGGTAGGTGGTGTGGCCGACTACGCGCAACGTCTGGGTCCGCTTTACAGAGGCATCGCCGACTCGCGTTCCCACGCACAAGAGTGGAGCCCCGAGCTGATCGCCAACGTTGAAGCGCAGCGTCGCGAATTTCTGCCGCATGATCAGCTTGAAGCGCGCCGGGCATGGCGTGATCGCGCGCTAATGGCCTTCAGCGCCCAGCGTCGCACCTTCGAGCGTGAGTGACGTTCGCAGCCACCCCTTTTGGCAGAGGGGTGGCTATGGCCTTATTGAGCGGTCCAACCTCCGTCCACTTTCAACGATGTACCCGTGACCATCCTCGCCGAAGGCCCGGCCAGATAAAGGGCAGCGCCAACCACGTCCTCCATTTTCGCCATATGCCCCATCGGGATTTTCGAGACCAGAAACGCTTCTTTCTCAGGAGTGTCCACGATCTTGCGCACCATCGGCGTGTCGACGAACGTCGGGCAGAGGGTGTTCACCCGAATGCCCTGGTCGGCAAGTTCCACGGCCATGGCTTTGGTAAGCCCCTCCACCGCATGTTTGGTCATGCAGTACACGGTGCGATTCGGCGAGCCGACATGGCCCATCTGTGACGAGACATTGATGATCACACCCGCGTCGGTCCCGGTATTGGTCTGCATCTTGCGCACTGCCGCCTGGGCGGTCACGAAACAGGCTCTGACGTTGAGAGCGATCATTGCATCCAGATGCTCGTCGCTGACTTCAAGCATCGGCTCAGGGAAGTTGGTACCGGCGTTGTTGACTAGAATATCCAGCCTGGGGATATCGCCGATCAGCGCGCGAATTTCGGCGCTGTCCGTGACATCACAGACACGCGTCTTGACGTTGCCGCCTCTGGCGCGAATGACCTCGGCGACCTGATCCAGATTGCCCTGCGTGCGGGCAACGAGCACCACATCAGCGCCCGCGGCACTGAAGGCCAACGCCACACCGGCCCCGATTCCGGTGCCTGCGCCCGTGATCAGCGCCACCTTGCCATCCAGCCGAAACGAGGGCATCCCCAGATTTTCGTACTCGTTCGCCATCATTTCCTCCCAAGGCAGTTTATCAGCGTTATGAGTGCATACGTATTCATCCGAATCATAAAAGACAGGCCCGGGGTTGGATAGCGCGAGCGATCAGCCTTGAGCATCCGATTGCGTCCCGCCCCGGGCCTACGCAGCAAATGCAATGAAGAAGTGAGAATGTCGTGACCGGAACCGCCCTACCGGCGCGCCAATCGAGCACAAAATGTTTCAGCAGTGAGTCAATTAAGTCACGAACGTCGCATTTGCCAGCAAAAAGTCGGTTTCACTCTTTCGATCCCCTGCGAGTGAAGGCACAATCCCCGTCCTTTTTCGGCTGGCATTGCTGGAGGCCACGAAATGATCAAAACGCCGTACTACCTCATCGACAAACAAAAGCTGCTTCGCAACATGGAAAAGATCGCCTACATGCGCGAAAACTCCGGTGCGAAAGCCCTGCTGGCGCTCAAGTGTTTCGCCACCTGGTCGGTGTTCGACCTGATGCAGCAATACATGGACGGGACCACCTCTTCTTCTCTTTATGAGCTGAAACTGGGCCGCCAGAAATTCGCAGGCGAAACGCATGCGTACAGCGTCGCCTGGGCAGATGACGAGATCGAAGAGATGCTCGAAAACTGCGACAAGATCATCTTCAACTCCATCAGCCAGCTGGAGCGTCACGCCCCTGCCTGCGCGGACAAAGTGCGCGGCCTGCGCGTCAACCCGCAGGTCAGCAGCTCCGATTACCTGCTGGCCGACCCGGCGCGTCCGTTCAGCCGTCTGGGCGAGTGGGACCCGGAAAAGATCGAGACAGTGATCGAGCAGATTTCCGGCTTCATGTTCCACAACAACTGTGAGAACAGTGATTTCAGCCTGTTCGACAAGATGCTGTCGACCATCGAAGAGCGTTTCGGCTCCCTGCTGCACAAGGTCGAGTGGGTCAGCCTCGGTGGCGGCATTCACTTCACCGGCGAAGGCTATCCACTGGACGCGTTCTGCGCTCGTCTCAAGGCCTTTTCGCAGAAATACGGCGTGCAGGTGTACCTGGAGCCAGGCGAAGCGGCAATCACTCAAAGCGCCTCGCTGGAAGTGACCGTCCTCGACACCCTCTACAACGGCAAACACCTGGCCGTGGTCGACAGCTCCATCGAAGCGCACATGCTCGACCTGCTGATCTACCGCCTCGACGCCAAGCTGGCCCCCAGCGAAGGCGAGCATACTTACATGGTGTGCGGTAAATCCTGCCTGGCAGGGGATATTTTCGGGGAATACCAATTCGATCGTCCGCTGGCTATCGGCGATCGGCTGTCGTTCGTGGACGCAGCGGGCTACACCATGGTCAAGAAAAACTGGTTCAACGGCCTGAAAATGCCGTCCATCGCAGTGAAACAACTCGACGGTACAGTCGAGGTGGTTCGTGAGTTTGGTTTCGACGATTACCTGTCCAGCCTCTCGTAAGCTGGCGGAAAGGAGAGAGAAAGAAATTGAAGAAGAACGTTCTTATCATTGGTGCAGGAGGTGTCGCCAAGGTGGTGGCCCACAAGTGCGCGCAGCACAACGACGAACTCGGTCGTATTGCTATCGCGTCGCGCAACATCTCCAAGTGCCAGGCCATCATCGACAGCGTCAAAGCCAAGGGCAGCCTCAAGCAGCCTGCTGAAATCAAGGCTTTCGCGCTGAATGCACTGGATATCGAAGCGACCAAGGCGCTGATTCTGGAAACCGAATCGCAGATCGTCATCAACGTCGGTTCGTCATTCCTCAACATGTCAGTGCTGCGTGCCTGCATCGACACCGGCGTGGCTTACCTGGATACCGCTATCCACGAAGAGCCGGGCAAGGTCTGCGAAACGCCGCCCTGGTATGGCAACTACGAGTGGAAACACCTCGAGGAATGCCAGCAGAAGAACGTCACTGCCATCCTCGGCATCGGCTTCGATCCGGGCGTGGTCAACGCCTACGGGGCGCTGGCGCAACAACAGTATTTCGACCGCATTGATTCGATCGACATCCTCGACGTCAATGCCGGCTCACATGGCAAATATTTCGCCACCAATTTCGACCCGGAAATCAACTTCCGCGAATTCACCGGACAGGTGTGGAGCTGGCAGAACAGCCAGTGGACCAGCAACACCATGTTCGAAGTCAAACGCACCGACGACCTGCCAGTCGTGGGTTCGCAGGACCTCTACCTTACCGGCCACGATGAAGTGCACTCGATTTCGAAGAATCTCGACGTGCCCAACGTGCGCTTCTGGATGAGCTTCGGCGCGCACTACATCAACGTGTTCACCGTGCTGAAGAACCTCGGCCTGCTCTCCGAGCAACCGGTCAAAACCGCCGAAGGCGTCGAGATCGTGCCGCTCAAAGTGGTCAAGGCCGTACTGCCGGACCCAGCCTCGCTAGCGCCAGGCTATGTGGGCAAGACCTGCATCGGCGATCTGGTCAAAGGCACCAAAGATGGCAAGCCGCGCGAGGTGTTCATCTACAACGTCGCTGACCACGAAGAAGCCTTCGCCGAAACCGACAGCCAGGGCATCTCCTACACCGCTGGCGTACCACCGGTCGCAGCCGCCCTGCTGGTCGCCCGCGGCGAGTGGGATGTGAAGCGCATGGTCAACGTCGAGGAACTGCCTGCCCAGGCATTCCTGAAAGCACTTGATGTGATGGGCCTGCCTACGCGTATCAAGGACGAAAACGGCGACCGTCCCTGGGACGAGTAGGCCTTGATGACCGGTGCGCTCTGACGGGCGCACCTGGTTTTGATCCGATTTACGAAGATTTCAGACCGCATCCCGCGTCAGCACGAACGAACTGAAACGCAAAAAGTCGCCTAGATGCTGCGTGATGATCGCCACCGTGATCGGCAGTTGCAACGTCTGATACTCATGAACGGCGATATTCCGGAAGCCGACCATATTCTTCATGGTCGTGAGTAAGGAAGCTTCAAGCCACCCTCCCCTGCACAACAACTCAAACACATCCCGTGCGCTTTGAGGTACTCCCAGTCTTTCCCGGCGGATGAGGTGCTGACCCATGTCCAGAGCGGCGGCACAGGCTCTCAAAATATTCAGAATGGCTGCGTCTTGGCGAGTAAGGTCGGTCGCAAAGGTCGACGGGGCCTTGTCATATTCCTCTCGTGCCCTAACCACACAACGCTTGATCGATGCTGCTTTGATTATCAGTAGGTCATCTGCCATGAATCCTTCCATTAGCACTTTGGGACAACTTCAACATCGCGCTGAGTGCCCAACAAACAAAAAAGCCCCAGAAGCATAACTTCTGGGGCTTTATTTGTAATGGCGGAGAGATAGGGATTTGAACCCTAGGTACTGTCGCCAGTACAACGGATTTCGAATCCGTCCCGTTCGGCCACTCCGGCATCTCTCCAACGGCGCGCATCATAACAGCTTGGTGAAAAAACGCGAACCCTTTTTTCAAAATTTCCGCGTTCTTTCAGATGCTTGCGGCGATTTGCGCTTTAGAGCGGCACGCCCAGACGCTGGGCCACTTCTTCGTACGCTTCGATGACGTCACCGAGGCCCTGACGGAAGCGGTCCTTGTCCATTTTCTTTTTGGTGTCCTTGTCCCACAGGCGGCAGCCATCCGGGCTGAACTCGTCGCCCAGGACGATGGAGCCATCGCTGAACACGCCGAATTCGAGTTTGAAGTCGACCAGCAGCAGGCCTGCGTCGTCGAACAGCTTGCTCAGGACGTCGTTGACCTTCAGCGACAGCTCCTTCATGCGCACCAGTTGCTCGGCGGTGCCCCAGCCGAATGCCACGACGTGGGATTCGTTGATGAACGGATCGCCCTTGGCGTCGTCCTTGAGGAACAGCTCGAAGGTATATGGATTGAGCTTCATGCCCTCTTCGACGCCCAGGCGCTTGACCAGGCTGCCGGCGGCGTAGTTACGCACAACGCACTCGACCGGAATCATGTCGAGCTTCTTGACCAGCACTTCGTTGTCGGCCAGCAGTTTGTCGAACTGGGTCGGAATGCCGGCCGCTTCGAGCTTTTGCATGATGAAGGCGTTGAACTTGTTGTTCACCATACCTTTGCGGTCGAGCTGTTCGATGCGCTTGCCGTCGAACGCCGAGGTGTCGTTGCGAAACAGCAGGATCAAGCGGTCAGCGTCGTCGGTCTTGTAAACCGACTTGGCTTTGCCGCGGTAGAGTTCTTCACGTTTTTCCATGATGGGCTCCGCTTGCAAAATGTCTGGGCGAGTCGCCCGTTAAAAACCGCTGGGCTGTCGCCCCATTTGGGACGCTAGGCGATTTCGCGCCAGTCGAGCCCTGAATCTTGATCGGCCAATTGTAGCCAGTCCGGATCGCACCCGAGGGTGTCGACGAAACATTGCCGGGCCAGATGCGGCAGGTTGTTCTTGCTGCTCAGGTGGGCCAGCACCAGGTGTTGCAGGCCCTGCCATCCCAGCTCGTTCACAAGGCTTGCAGCCTGGTGATTGTTCAAGTGTCCGAATTGCCCGCCGACCCGCTGTTTGAGGAAGTACGGGTAATGTCCTCGGGCAAGCATGTCGCGGCAGTGGTTGGACTCGATCATAAGCGCGTCCAGACCACGATAGCTCTCCAGCACCGACGGACAGTACGACCCCAGATCGGTCAACAGACCAAAACGCTTGCGCCCGTCATTGAAGACGAACTGCGTCGGCTCCAGCGCATCGTGGGCCACGGAGACCACATCGATGCTCAGGTCGCCGATTTGCAACCCCTGCCCGCCTGTCAGTCTGATCCCCGCTTCGACCGGCTTGCGCATGCCGCGCAGGGTGCCGTCGCTGAGATAGACCGGCAGATCGTAGCGCCGAGACAGCAAACCCACGCCATGCACATGATCGGCATGTTCGTGGGTCACAAGAATGGCGCTCAACTGATGCCCGCTGATGCCGAGCCTGTCCAGCCGCCGCTCGGTTTCCCGCAGGGAGAAACCGCAGTCGACCAGTACGTAGGTGTCGTTGCTCGCAATCAGCGTGCCGTTACCCCGGCTGCCGCTGCCCAGATTCGCGAAACGCACTTAACCGAGGTTGTCTTGAATGACGCTCAATACGCGACGAGCGACTTCAGTCGGCGCCACGGTGTTGATGTTCTTCTCGACCGTTACCTGAACGTTGTCACCGACCTTGCTCAGGCGAACCTGATAACGCTCGGCGCGGGCTTCTTTCTGTTCCTTGGTTTCTTCACTGCCAAACATGCGAGCGAAGAAGCCAGGTTTGTTTTCCGGCTTGTCGGCTTTTTCAGCAAGGTTGATGTAGTACAGACCCAGGCTGCGGTTGATATCTTCAACGCGCCAGTCACCCTGCCCCAGGGCGCGGCCGACACTGGACCAGGCGCGATCGAGGTCGGCACCCAGGTTCAGCACCGGGTTGCCGCTGCCGTCTTCGCTCAGCGAAACGCGGCTCGGGGTATCGAAGTCACGCGCTGCCAGCAGGGACACCGAACCGCCCTTCTCGGCAGTACGGGTCAGGCTTGCCAGCATGTCGTCGGTCAGGACCGAATCCAGGCCGACGTTGGTGCTGCGCGACGGGAAAGCGGGATCATCGCTGCTGCCGACCGGGCGCTGAACACTGACGATGTAGACTTCACTGGTGTTGCGCTGCACGCCCGGCTCGATGCGAACGCGAACGCGGGTTTCGGTGCTGGCGCTGTCGCCGGAGGCGCCCATGCGCTTGGCAACCGACGCAGACAACTCGTCCATGCGCTGCCAGGTGGTGTTGAATTCACCGGTAGCAGGACGGTCTTCGGCGATGCGGAAACCGTTGTCTTCGAAATACTGGTGAGCCACTGGCCAGACCTCGGCCGGGGCACGCTGAGCCAGGATCCAGCGGTTGTCGCCGCTCTTCTGCAGGGTGTAGTCGCCGGAGTCCTGAGCGGTGGCCAGAGGCTGCGGACGCGGCACGTTGAATTCACCCTTCTGGGTGTCATCGGCTACGTTGCGCGGGATCGGCAGCAGCGGGTCCAGGCGTTTGGCTTCCTGGACGCCTTCAGGCAATTGCATCGGTGGTTTCTGGGTGGCTTCCAGGTAATCGCTGCTGCGATCACGGAAGTAACCGTCCTGACCAAACAACCAGCTGCAACCGCTGGTGCTGGAGATAATCAAGGCTAGTGCGGAAAGTCCGGCCAGTCGCTTCATTGCGTAGTGCTTCCTCATTAAACCAATACACCGGACTGGCGCAGGGCCTGACGCAGCGGCTCGTGGCATGACTCGCTGAGCCAGGTGAGCGGCAGACGGATACCGTCCGGCATCAAACCCATCTCATGCAGGGCCCATTTCACGGGAATAGGGTTCGATTCGATGAACAGGGTCTTGTTCAGCGGCATCAGTTTTTCGTGGATGGCGCGGGCGGTGACGGCATCACCGGCCATGGCCGCCTTGCACAGGTCGGACATGTCACGCGGGGCGACGTTGGCGGTGACCGAAATGTTGCCCTTGCCGCCGAGCAGAATCAGCTCGACCGCAGTGGCGTCGTCGCCGGAGTACACCAGGAAGTCGCTGCTCACGCCGGCCAGGATGTCCTTGGCGCGCTGCATGTCACCGGTGGCTTCCTTGATGGCGATGATGTTCTTGACCTTCGACAGGCGGATCACGGTCTCGGCCTGCATGTCGCAGGAGGTGCGACCCGGCACGTTGTAGAGGATCTGCGGGATGTCGACGGCTTCGGCGATGTGCTTGAAGTGCTGGTACAGGCCTTCCTGGGTCGGCTTGTTGTAGTACGGGGTCACCAGCAGGCAGGCATCGGCACCGGCGTCCTTGGCGTTGCGGGTCAGTTCGACCGCCTCGCGGGTGGAATTGGCGCCCGTGCCGGCGATCACCGGAATGCGGCCAGCAACCTGCTTGACGACGTGACGAATGACTTCGATGTGCTCGTTGACGTCAAGCGTCGCCGACTCACCTGTAGTACCGACGGCAACAATGGCGTTGGTGCCCTCTTTCAGGTGAAAGTCCACCAGTTTGCTCAGGCTGTCCCAGTCAAGACGACCCTGTGCATCCATAGGTGTGACCAGTGCCACCATACTGCCCGCAATCATGCAAACCGCTCCTGCCGGAAAAAGAGAGCGGTAATGGTACTGGCGCCATGGTCCTTGCACAAGGCGAGCATTCCCCTGAGCGACGGTTTTCGCTACCCTTCGGTCTTTGATCGGTACTGGTCATCTGCGCAGCTCGTTCGACCGTTCGTATTCGTCGTCGCAAAACCCCGTTCCAGCCTCGTCGTCGCTTGGTGTGACTGGCTCACACAAGCCACGTGTGACAGTGGTCCGGGCCGTAGTTGCGAGTCTTTCGTTCGTTGAATCCGCCGCACAAGCCAACAATGTACCGACCGCTCATCGCTTAGGAATGCTGCATGTCGTCCATCCCCACAGTTCGCGAACAATTCCTTGTCATCAGTGCCCTTGGCGCCAACCCAATGGAGCTGACCAACGTCCTGTGCCGCGCCAGTCATGAAAACCGTTGCTCGGTGGTCAGCTCGCGCCTCACTCGTCACGGGGAATGCAGTGCCTTGATTCTGCAGATATCCGGTAGCTGGGACGCCCTGGCGCGTCTTGAAACCGGCCTGCCGAACCTGTCGAAGAAACACGCGTTCACCGTCAACGTGGTGCGCAGCGCTTCGCTGGAGAGCCGTCCTGAAGCCCTGCCGTATGTGGCCTACGTCAGCTCGGCGTATCGCCCGGACATCATCAATGAGCTGTGCCAGTTCTTCATCGATCATCATGTCGAGCTGGAAAACCTGATCTGCGACACGTATCAGGCGCCACAGACTGGCGGAACGATGCTCAACGCGACGTTCACCGTGACGCTGCCCGCCGGCACCCAGATCAGCTGGTTGCGCGACCAGTTCCTGGACTTCGCCGACGCTCTCAATCTCGACGCGCTGATCGAACCATGGCGCCCGCAAGCCCCAATGTAAGGAAACCCGCATGGCTGTAGAACTGGACAAACCCGTTGCCGACTTTCAGGTACAGGCCACCAGCGATCAGGCTGTGAGCCTGTCTGCGCTGAAGGGTCAGCAAGTGGTCATTTATTTCTACCCCAAGGACAGCACCCCTGGCTGCACCACCGAAGGCCAGGGCTTTCGCGATCAGTACGCTGACTTCAAGGCAGCCAACACCGTGGTGTTCGGTGTGTCCCGCGACAGCTTGAAGTCTCACGAGAACTTCAAGGCCAAGCAGGAATTCCCGTTCGAGCTGATCTCGGACAAGGACGAGTCGCTATGCCAGCTGTTCGACGTGATCAAGCTGAAGAAGCTGTACGGCAAGGAATACCTGGGCGTGGATCGCAGCACCTTCCTGATCGACAAAGACGGCGTGCTGCGCAAGGAATGGCGTGGCGTGAAGGTCCCGGGGCATGTCGCTGCGGTGCTGGAACAGGCTCAGGCACTCGATAAAGCCTAACGGGCTGATCAATCCCACGCTGTAAGTTGATCGTTCCCACGCTCTGCGCAGGAACGATCATCAACAGACCTTCGCTACAACAACGGCGCAACCGTCGGCTCATTCCTCGGCCAGGCATCCAGCACGGCCTTGAACAGGGTCGCCAACGGGATCGCGAAGAAAATCCCCCAGAAGCCCCACAGCCCACCGAACAACAGCACCGCGCAGATGATCGCGACCGGGTGCAGGCTGACCGTCTGCGAGAACAGCAGCGGCACCAGTACGTTGCCGTCGAGCGTCTGAATGATGCCGTAGACCGCCATCAGGTAGATGAACTGATCGCTCCAGCCCCACTGGAACAGCGCGATAAAGGCCACCGGTACCGTCACCACCACCGCGCCCACATATGGCACGACCACCGAAATCCCCACCAGCATCGCCAGTAGCGCCGAGTAATTGAGGCCCATGGTGACGAAGGCGATGTAGGTCACTGCGCCACAGATGAAGATCTCGATGACTTTTCCGCGAATGTAATTCGCGATCTGCCGGTTCATTTCCTCGGCCACACGGGTGATTAACGTACGCTCGCGCGGAAGATAGCCTCTGAACCAGCGGCCAATCATCCGGCGGTCCTTGAGGAAGAAGAACACCAGGATCGGCACCAGCACCAGATAGATCATCATGTTGACCAGCAGCGGCAGGCTCGACAGGGAGAAGGTCAAGGCCCACTGGCCAAACTTGCCGACTTCGCCACGGGCAGTGTCGATGGCCTGTAGCACCTGCTCATCGGACACCAGATGCGGGTAGCGCTCCGGCAACAGCAACAACAATGACTGCCACTTGGCGAGCATCCCCGGCAGCTCGTTGAACAGCGTGATCAATTGATGCCAGAGCAGCGGCACCAGGACCAACAGGAACACCGCCAGCGCGCCCATGAACAAGGCGAAGACCAGCCCGACCGCGCCCCCTTCCGGCATCCGCAGGCGCTCCAACTGCGCGACCATGCCCTGCATCAGAAACGCCAGCACCAGCCCGGCGAGCACAGGTGCCAGCATGCCGCCCAGAGTGAGGACTATCGTGAACGCCAAAAACAGCAATACCGCCAGCACCACTGCCTCTTCATCCGAGAAGTAGCGCTGCATCCAATCGCGAAGCACTTTGAACATCAATGAACCTTTGGGGCCGAGGGTAAAAGGCGAAGCAGTGAAAAGGGTCAGGCCTTGCGTAACCAGTACAGATAAATGCCATTGGCCGATTCTTCATGCAACAGCGCATGGCCCGCGAGCCTGGCGAAAGTTCGGAAGTCTCGCTGGGAGCCGGCATCGGTGGCGGTCACCTTGAGCACCGCGCCACTGGCCAGGCGGTTGAGTTCCATTTTCGCCTTGAGCAACGGCAGCGGACAATTCAGGCCACTGGCGTCCAGCTCGGCATCGCATGTCGCGGGGCGCCCCACAGCGTCAGACATCGTTTCTCTCCGGGTAGACACATCCAATTACATAGAAACTGTAAGAAGAACATTCATACAGACTCGCCAGAATACCCCACTCTGGTCAGCAAGCCATTGAGCCAGCTACAGTAACGACTTTCTGCCTCAGAGTTTCGTGCATGAATTTTTTGCGCCCCACACTGCTGACGCTCGCATGCCTGCTGGCAGCCCCGACTTTTGCGGACGATCTGCCGTCGCTTGGCGATGCCAGTTCGTCCATCGTCTCACCACAACAGGAACATGACCTGGGCCGCGCCTGGCTGGGTCTGTTGCGCGCTCAAGTGCCGCAGTTGTCCGATCCGCAACTCAAGGACTTCGTCGAAACCTCGGTCTATCGCCTGGCCGAAACCAGTCAGGTGCAGGACCGACGTCTTGAGTTCATCCTGATCAACACCCCTGAAATCAACGCGTTCGCTGCACCCGGCGGCATCATCGGGGTCAACGGCGGTTTGTTCCTGCACGCAGAAACCGAAGGCGAATACGCAGCGGTACTCGCTCACGAACTGGCTCACTTGTCGCAACGCCACTTTGCCCGAGGCGTACAGGCGCAGCAACGCATGCAGGTCCCGGTGATGGCCGCGATGCTGGCGGGCATCGTCATGGCGGCAGCCGGTGCAGGTGACGCCGGCATTGCCGCGATCGCAGGCTCACAGGCTGCGGCCATTCAGGAACAGGCCCGCTTCTCTCGCCAGAACGAGGCTGAAGCGGACCGCATTGGCATTCTCAACCTGGAAAAAGCCGGTTACGACCCACGCAACATGCCGACCATGTTCGAACGTCTGGCGCGTCAGTATCGCTACGACGCCAAGCCGCCGGAATTCCTCATGAGCCACCCGGTGACCGAATCGCGTATTGCCGACACCCGCAACCGGGCCGAGCAGTCCAAGCCGGGCGGCAAGGAAGACAGCCTCGGGTATCAGTTGATGCGCTCGCGTGTCGTGCTGATTTACGAAGAAACCCCGGGTATGGCCGCCAAGCGTTTCCGGGCACAGCTGGCCGAGAACCCGAAGAACGATGCCGCCCGCTATGGTCTCGCTCTGGCGCAAACCAAGGCCGGCCAGTTGAACGAAGCCCGCGATGAGCTCAAGCCGCTGCTGGAAACGGCCCCGGACAACATCACCTACAACCTGGCCGCGATCAATCTGGACATCACCAACAACCGCTTCCCCGATGCTCAGCAACGGGTCAACCGGATGCTGGACCTCTACCCGGACGATTACCCACTGAATCAGGCCAAGGTCGATATCCTGCTCAAACAGTCCAAAGCCCCTGAAGCGCTGAAGTCTCTGGAAACGCTACTGAAGAGTCGCCCGGACGATCCGGATGTCTGGAATCAGGTGGCCGACACTCGCGGGCTTTCCGGCAATACCATCGGTTCGCACCAGGCTCGCGCCGAGTATTTCGCACTGATGGGCGACTTCAAGCAGGCTGTTCAGCAACTGGAATTCGCCAAGCGCCGGGCCAACAACAACTTCCAGTTGGCTTCGCGGATAGACGCCAGGCAGCAGGAGATCATCGCGCAGGAACGGGCGGTGAAAGAGTTGATGAACTAGAAGCGGGCTCAATCCTGTAGCAACACAGCTTGCCGGCGGTGGCGATCTTGAGAACGCTGCCGCCGGCGCACCGGAGCGCTACGAATCAGGCGTTACCGGAGAGTTTGAGTCGAGCAGCCTGAGTGAAATCCAGCATCCGCTGCAACGGCCGCACGGCATTCGGGATAATCGCCGGGTCGACAAAGACTTCATTGGTGCCTTCGCGCAAGCACTGTAGAGTGCGGGCCAGCGTGTTCATCGCCATCCACGGGCAATGAGCGCAGCTGCGGCATGCCGCGCCGTTACCGGCGGTGGGGGCTTCGATGAAAATCTTGTCCGGGCACAGCTGCTGCATCTTGTAGAAAATGCCGCGGTCGGTCGCCACGATGAAGGTCTTGTTCGGCAGGGTCTGCGCGGCTTTGATCAGCTGACTGGTGGAACCCACCGCATCGGCCAGATCGATCACCGACTCAGGTGACTCCGGGTGCACCAGAATCGCAGCGTCCGGGTACAGCGCTTTCATATCCTCCAGCTGCCGCGACTTGAACTCTTCGTGGACGATACAGGCGCCGTCCCACAGCAACATGTCAGCACCGGTTTCGCGCTGAATGTAGCGTCCCAGATGCTTGTCCGGCGCCCAGATGATTTTCTCGCCGTTGTCCATCAGGCTTTCGACGATTTCCAGCGCACAGCTTGACGTGACGACCCAGTCGGCACGGGCTTTGACTGCAGCGGACGTGTTGGCATAAACCACAACGGTGCGCTCGGGATGCTGGTCGCAAAAGGTCGTGAATTCATCGACGCCGCAGCCCAGATCCAGCGAGCAGGTCGCTTCCAGGGTCGGCATCAGAATGCGCTTTTCAGGGGTCAGAATCTTCGCAGTTTCGCCCATGAATCGCACACCGGCAACCAGCACTGTCCTGGCCGGATGGTTCTTGCCGAAGCGGGCCATCTCAAGGGAGTCGGATACGCAGCCGCCGGTTTCTTCCGCCAGCGCCTGGATCACTGGGTCACAGTAATAGTGAGCCACCAAGACTGCGTCCTGCGCCTTGAGCTCAGCGGCGATCAGGCGGCGGTACTCGGCTTCTTCGTCCGGAGTCAGGGGCTTTGGCTGTTTGGCGTCCAGGTGCGCTTGGACCAGCAGGCGTTCGGAAATCTGTGTCATGTTCGCAGGACCTGAGTGCGCGTATGCGCGAACGTCGAGTTTACACCTGAACAACAGGCAACAAAAAAAGCGGGAAACCCTCACGGTCATGAAGTTTCCAGCTCCGGGCATGCCTCTTGAGGCATGCATCGATAGCGATTCGCCGTGTGCTTTCCTCCCGCCACCGCTGCCACTGTGACAGCCAGAGCGGGAGGTCGCGCAAAGCGGCGGCGAATGTATCACGTAACCCGTTGAGCGATCACTTACCGCCCGCGTGTCAGCCCAGGCGCATCGACAGCTCTACGTCCTCGGCAAACGGAATGGACATATAGCCCTGTGCAGGCGAGCGCACCCGGGCCAGGTATTCAGGCGCGTAATCGGCGTTGTCAGCAATGATCAACGCACCAGGCCGCAGGCGGCTTTCCACCAGACTCAGAATCTCCGGATACAGCGCCTTCGCGCCGTCCAGCAGCACCAGATCGATGCTTTCAGGAAGATCCCTGCCTAAAGTCCGCAGCGCATCGCCCTCTCGAATCTCCACCAGATCGAGCAGACCGCCCGCCTTGAGGTTATCGCGGGCCTGAGCCACCTTGGACGACTCAAACTCGCTGGTAATCAGCAAACCGCCGCCGTTGTCGCGCAGAGCTGCGGCCAGATGCAACGTCGATATACCGAACGATGTGCCGAACTCGACAACCGTGCGTGCCCTGCAACTGCGAGCCAGCATATAAAGCAGCGCCCCGGTCTCTTTCGACACAGCGAGAGGGAAATCCTTGAGACGACCATAGAAATCGAGGTATTCAGTTTTGCTGCGCATCAAGCGCTCAAGCTCCTCTTGCGACAGCTCAGCCATGTCCGGATTCGAACGCGGTGAAAGCGCCGAAGCCTCGTCGAACAGGCGATCCAGCAAAGGAGCAACAGGGGATCTAGTCAGGGTATTCATGTATGTCTCCGGATTGAAAGATGCGCTGATCTCAACGCCGGATTAGAATCCGACGAATCCCTCACATTTAATATTCGCATTGTCGAGCCGCCATGACCGATCCCCGCAACCCCGCTATTTCTCTGCGCAAGAAGCCAAAACAGGCCCGCTCCGAAGAGTCTGTTTCGATCATTCTTCAGGCCGCTATTCAGGTTTTGGCCAAGGAGGGCGCCAGCCGCTTCACCACCGCGCGGGTCGCCGAGAAGGCAGGCGTCAGTATTGGCTCGCTGTATCAGTACTTCCCCAACAAGGCGGCAATTCTGTTCCGCCTGCAGAGCGATGAATGGCAGCAGACCACTGCCCTGCTCACCCGCATCCTCGGCGACACCGCCGCTCCACCCTTCGACCGCTTGCGTACGCTGATCCACACTTTCATTCGTTCGGAATGCGAAGAGGCCGATATGCGCATCGCACTGGACGACGCGGCACCGCTTTATCGCAACGCTCCCGAGGCTCAGGAAGTAAAAGCGACCGGAGAGCGCGCCATACAGCGTTTCATGGAGGAGGTTTTGCCGGGTGTCGACCAGGCCACAAGGCTTCTGGCGGCCGAACTGATCACAACCACAATGGACACGGTAGGTAAGGAGTTTTCGCAGTCACCCCGGAACGAGGTGGAAATCGAGAATTACTCGGATGCGATGGCCGACATGTTCTGCGCGTACCTTGAACGGCTTGGCAGTCAATGAGCTGAGGAGAAACAGCAGACGAAAAAAAACCCGAGAATTCACACTTGCGTGGACCTCTCGGGTTTCGAAGATGGTGGGTCGTGTGGGATTCGAACCTACGACCAATTGGTTAAAAGCCAACTGCTCTACCAACTGAGCTAACGACCCGCTTCGTGGTGGCGCGTATATTACCGCTTTCTCTCAGTAATTCAACACCTTATTGAAAATAAAATTAAAAATAACGCGTTGGGTCAGTAACACCGGCGGCGGCGAAGCCTTCTGCACGCAGTCGGCAGCTGTCGCATTTGCCGCATGCGCGGCCGTGATCGTCGGCCTGATAGCAGGAAACGGTGAGCCCGTAATCGACGCCCAGACGCGTGCCCGCCTTGACGATATCGGCCTTGCTCAACATCTGCAGCGGCGCCTGAATCGTGAAGCCCTGCCCTTCTACACCGGCCTTGGTAGCCAGATTGGCCATACGCTCGAACGACTCGACGAACTCCGGACGGCAATCCGGGTAACCGGAGTAGTCGACCGCATTAACCCCGATGAAGATATCCCGTGCACCCAGTACCTCAGCCCAGCCCAATGCCAACGACAGGAAAACCGTGTTGCGGGCCGGGACGTAGGTCACCGGAATGCCTTCGCCGGGAGCTTCAGGAACTGCGATGCTGGTGTCGGTAAGTGCCGAACCGCCAATGCCGTTCAGATTGAGGCCGATCACCTTGTGCTCGACGACGCCCAGATCCTTCGCCACGCGCTCGGCGGCCTGCAGCTCTGCCCGGTGACGTTGCCCGTAGTCGAAGCTCATCGTGTAGCAACTGAAGCCATCGGCCTTGGCCATGGCGACGACCGTCGCCGAATCGAGGCCGCCTGACAGCAGGATTACCGCTCTTTTCTCAGTCATCGTTTGTTCACTCATGTCAGCGCCCCGGCTCGTCGTTCCAGAGAATTTTATGCAGCTGCAATTGCAGACGTACCGGAAGGTTGTCTGCCACGATCCAGTCAGCCAGGTCCCTCACGTTCAGATCGCGATGCACGGGCGAAAACAACACCTCGCCTGCGCGACGGTCCAGCCCGTACTGAATGATTTTCGACACAGCCCAGTCGTAGTCCTCACGCGAGCAGATCACGAACTTGACCTGATCGTTTTGAGTCAGCAGCTCAATATTCTCATATCGGTTGCGGGTGACTTCCTTCGAACCTGGTGTTTTCAGGTCCACTACACGACTGACGCGGGAATCGACCTTAGAGATGTCCAGCGCACCGCTGGTCTCCAGCGATACCTCGTACCCAGCATCGCACAGGCGCTCGAGCAGCGGGATGGCATTGGGCTGAGCCAACGGCTCGCCGCCGGTCACGCATACGTAACGCGGGCGATAGCTCGCCACCTGCTCCATGAGCGAGTCGAGGGTCTGGATAGTACCGCCGCTGAAGGCGTATTCGCTGTCACAGTAACCACAGCGCAAAGGGCAGCCGGTGAGGCGCACGAATACGGTAGGCAAGCCTGCCGTGCGCGTTTCACCCTGCAAAGAGTAAAAAACTTCGGTGATGCGTAATGTGTCTTGCATATGGGCCACGGGCGTAACGGCTAAACAGGCCATCCGCCTCCGTCAGGCACTTCCGTACACCCTGCGTTCGCAGAATCTACCGAAGCGTAATCAATACCGGAATTTCGGGTGCGAGATTCTAACGAAAAAAGCCGCGTAACGCGCGGCTTTCTTGAATCGAGAGTCAAACTGCCCGGCAATCAGAGACGCTGAAGGTCTCGTTGAGCCAGCTGAGCCGCCGAGGTCCCAGGGTATTGGGCGACGACTTGCTGCAGGATGCCTTTGACCTTGTCGGTATGACCCAGACGACGTTCGACATCCGCCAGTTTGTAGAGAGAGTCAGGCACCTTGGCGTGCTTGGGGTACAACTGACTCACTTTGGCGAAGGCCTGGCCGGCACCCTGGAGGTCACCTTTGGCCAGGTTCACTTCGCCCAGCCAATACTGGGCATTGCCCGCGTATTGGCTGTTCGGGTATTTGCGCAGGAATGCAGAGAACGCCTGGCTGGCCTTGTCGAAATCCTTGGCCTTGATCAGGTCGAAAGCAGCATCGTAATAGAGCTTCTCTTTCGCCGGATCACCGGGTTCGGTGCTGGTCTGCGGCGCCTGACCGGCAGCAGCGCCAGCAGCGCCAGCAGCAGGTGCTACGGGTGTTCCGCCGGCATTGACGCCGCCGTCGGAAGCAGAATTATTGGCAGCTGGTGCAGCAGGTGCGCCCCCAGCTCCGATGCGGGAATCGAGGTCCTTGTAACGATCCAGCGCTTCTTGCTTCATTTGCTGGATATCGTTTTGCTGGACTTCGACGATTCCGCGCAAGCGCGAAATTTCATCCTGCATTTGTTGCAACTGCATGAACAGCTGACCTTGCGCCGAAGGTTGGGGCGTAACCCCACCTCCGGCGTAGGCGCCCGCCGTACCATAACCCGATGGCGGATAACTGCTGCCAGCAGAGCCAGAGTTGTCATCGACCACAGGAACCGCACCCATCGCTGCAAGAGGAAGGGTGAGAGCCAAAACGGTTAAAGCACGGCGGCACGTTCGCATGTCAAATTACTTACGCAGTTCGACGCGACGGTTTTGAGCCCAGGATTGCTCGTCGTTGCCGGTAGCAACTGGACGCTCTTCACCGTAGGAAACCAGTTCCAGCTGAGCTGGCGAAACGCCTTGCAGAACCAGGTAGCGTTGAACGGCTTTCGCACGACGCTCGCCCAGTGCCAGGTTGTATTCGCGAGTACCGCGTTCGTCGGTGTTACCTTCCAGAACTACGCGAGCGCCGTTGGCTTTCAGGTCCTTGGCGTGAACGTCCAGAGCGCGCATGGCTTCTGGTTTCAGGTCAGAACTGTCGTATTCGAAGTAGAAAGTGGTGATTGCGCGCAGAGCAGCTTCTTCGCTCAGGGAGCCATCAACGGCACCAGTGTTAGCGCCGTAACCAGCGTTTGGATCTACAGCAGCGCCTTCACCGGCATTGTCGCCGCCTTTGGACGAGCAACCTACAGCTACAGCCATGGCCAGAGCCAGCGCAGCAAATTTACCAAACTTCAGCATTTCCATCGTGAAACTCCTAATGAACCGGGAGCCTTACGCGTCCATTAATGGACACGAGCATCAAGACTCCCCGGCCCTGCTGGCGGGTGGCGTAGATTACCATGGTGCCGTTGGGCGCAACAGTAGGCGACTCATCAAGGTTGCTATCTGTAAGGATTTTTACGCTACCGCGCTGCAAATCCTGAGCAGCCACCTTGAAGTTGGTGAAACCATCTTGACGATGGATCATGACCAGAGTCTTTTCATCAGCCGACAACTTAGGGTTGGCGTTGTAATTGCCGATGAAAGTAACTCGCTCGGCGCCGCCACCATTAATGCTCGTTTTATAGATCTGTGGTTTACCACCACGATCGGAAGTGAAGTAAATGGTCGAACCGTCTTTACCGAAGAAAGGTTCGGTATCGATGGAAGAATCATTCGTGACTCGCGAAAGCTGACGCGAAGCCAGGTTCATCACATAAATCTCGGGGTTGCCGTCTTTCGACAGAACCATCGCCAGCTTGGTGCCGTCCGGAGACCATGCCGGTGCACCGTTCAGGCCTTCGAAGTTGGTGATCTGCTCGCGGCGGCCAGTATCGATGTGCTGAACGAAGATCCGTGGACGCTTCTGTTCGAACGAAACGTAAGCGATGCGCTTGCCGTCCGGGGCGAAACGCGGCGACAGGATAGGCTCACGGGATTGCAGTAGGGTCACTGCGCGAGCACCGTCGTAGTCCGAACGCTGCAGGGTGTAACGGGTGTTGTTCGCCGCGAAACGCTCAGCCGTGACGTACAGCATGCGAGTCGAAAACGCGCCTTTGATGCCGGTGAGTTTTTCGAACGACTGGTCGGCGATGTAGTGCGCCATGTCGCGGAGCTGATCAGTGGTACCCGACACGTTACCGGTCAAGACCTGCTGCTCGGTGGCCACGTTGAACAGGGCGTATTGAACCTGCAGTCGACCGCCCGATGGAGCGATGCTGCCGACCATGACGTACTGTGCACCCAGCGCTTTCCAGTCGCGGAAAATGACTTCGCTGGCCTGGCTAGGCTGGCTGATCATGTTTTCCTTTGGAATCGGCGAGTAGTAGCCCGAGTTCAGCATGTCATTGCTGATGATCGAAGCCATGTCTTCCGGCAATACACTGCCGCCTTGCAGGCCAAACGGCACGATTGCAATCGGCGTCGCGCGGTCACTGCCACTTGTGACCAGAATGTTCTTTTCGTCGGCAGCGGCGAAACCCGCTGCGCAACAAAGAACGACAAGCAGTCCTCGAAGAAGGTTAATCACAAGGCTAGATCCTCAGGTGTGAATGTCATCTTGAATGAACGGTAAGGTGCGAAATCCGAAGGTTTCATACCCTGCATCTCTGTCAAACGACCAATATTCTTGACCGCTGCTACTGCCGAACTGTCGAAAGGTCCGTCGCCGCTGGACTTGGCCACGGTCACCGAAGAAACCGTACCATCCGGCAACATGCCGATCTGCAACACGACTGTCATGCCTTTGCGCGCTGAAGGTGGACGTGCCCAACCTTCCGCAGCCCGCGAGCGAATCAAGTCATCGAAGCTGCCCGCAACCTCGTCACCCTTCTCATCGGCCAGCGCCTGTTGGCGTTCCGGCTTGTCGGAAAGCAGGTCGGCCAATGCTTGCGCCTTCTTGTCTTCCGCCGATTTACGGGCAGCGTCCTGGGCCTTCTTCTTGGCGTCGTCAGCAGCCTTTTTCTTGGCATCCTCGGACGCTTTTTTCTTCGCGTCTTCGGCGGCCTTTTTCTTCGCGTCGTCAGCAGCCTGCTTCTTCGCATCCTCGGCAGCCTGTTTCTTGGCTTCTTCCGCGGCCGCGCGCTTGGCGTCGTCCTCTGCTTTCTTCTTCGCGTCGTCTTCGGCTTTCTTCTTGGCTATATCAGCCAATTGTTTCTCTTCTGCGGCTTTCTTGGCGTCGTCCGCTTTCTTGGCTTCGGCTTTCTTCGCGTCATCGGCCTTTTTGGCGTCATCGGCTTTCTTCGCTTCCTCGGCCTTTTGTTCTTCGGCCTTTTGAGCGGCATCGGCTTTCTTTTGTTCCGCCGCCTTTATCGCCTCTTGCTCAACTTTTTTCTGCTCCATCTGCTCGACTTCGGTTTGTCGCGCAGCGGATTTTTTCGCCTCGCCAGCAAGCTTCTGGTTGGTCTGGGTCGTCGCCTGGCTTTTCGACTTCAACTGATAAAGCGTCGCCTGAACGATTGGCTTGGACTCAGGCAGCTCCGGCGTCATCGCGAAGCTGACGAACAACAGGCCAAAAATCAGGACGTGCAGTGCCACAGCCCAGACTGAGGGCCAGAAGTAGCTTTCCGAGGCTGACGGCTCTCGAATCGGCTGCATCAGGGCGCCTCGGTAATCAAACCAACGTTCCCGACTCCGGCCTTCTGCAACCCGCCCATGGTGCCCATGACGGCGCCATAGTCGACGGTTTTGTCGCCACGGATGAACACTTGGGTCTGCTTGCCCGCCTCACGACCGGCCGCAATGATCTTGGTCACGGCGCTGGTCAGTTGCGGCAAGGTCATCGCCTTGTCCATCTGCTTGTCGGTATCGACTTCGCTGCCAAGGTTCCAGTAATAGGTCTTGTCAGCCTTGATCGAAATGGTCAGAACCTGATTGTTGTTGTCCTGCGGCAAGGCCTCGCTGGAGACCTTGGGCAGATCGACTTTCACGCCCTGGTTGATCATAGGAGCCGTCACCATGAAGATGACCAGCAGTACCAACATCACGTCGATGTAAGGCACCACGTTCATTTCGGCGACCGGCTTGCGTTTGCTGCGTCGGCCGCGAGCGATTAAAGCCATTGGGAAATACCTGCTTAGTCTTCGCTGGTGTGCACTTTACGGTGCAGGATGGCCTGGAATTCGTCGGCGAATGTGTAGTAACGGCCAATCAGGTTCTCGCCACGAGCGGCGAAACGGTTGTAGGCGATTACTGCAGGGATTGCAGCGAACAGGCCGATGGCGGTCGCGATCAGTGCTTCGGCGATACCCGGTGCTACGGTCGCCAGTGTGGCCTGCTGTGCAGTGGCCAGACCACGGAAGGAGTTCATGATCCCCCAGACGGTACCGAATAGACCCACATACGGGCTGGTTGAACCTACGGTCGCGAGGAACGGCAGACTCTGCTCAAGCTTCTCTTCTTCACGGGAAATGGCGACCCGCATGGCACGTGCGACACCTTCCATGACGGCGTCCGGATCGACACCCGGTTGTTGGCGCAGACGCGAGAACTCTTTGAAGCCGGCGCGGAAGATCTGCTCCACGCCCGAGTCCGGATCAGGGTTGCTACCAGCCTGACGGTACAACTTGGACAGGTCGATACCCGACCAGAAACGCTCTTCGAAGCTGTCCAGCGCACGGCGCCCGGCACGCAGCATGGAGCTGCGTTGAAAAATCATGATCCACGAAGTGACCGATGCGGCCACCAGGATCAGCATCACCAACTGAACGACCACGCTGGCATTGCTGACCAAACTCCACATGGAGGAATGGTCGACGACGTTAGCTTCCACGCTGTATCTCCTGCTCTGAATGTGTACCCGCGCCGCCCTGGCTGGCAAAGGCCGTGCGCAGAGCTTCGGGAATGGCCCGGGGTTTCAAACTATCGGCGCGCACACACGCCACCAAAAACTGCCCCTCACAGAGCAGCACATTATCCACAGCCCGCCTGACTTCTTGCTGAAAGCGCAGGCTGACGCGGTTCAATTCGATCACTTCGGCGCTGACCAGCAGCTCATCGTCCAGACGCGCCGGCTTGTGGTACCGCGCTTCGCTGGAATGCACGACAAACAACAGGTTCTCGTCCCCGGCCATGGCGGATTGAGCGAAGCCCAACTCCCGCAGCCGCTCGGTCCGAGCCCGTTCCATGAATTTCAGGTAATTGACGTAGTAGACGATGCCGCCAGCATCGGTGTCCTCGTAATAAACGCGACAGCGATGTGCGAACGACTGAGCCCCGTTTTGCGCGCGCATACTCTAGTGCTTACTCCTCAGGTTGCCAATCCAGCCAGGCAACTGTTTTTCATCGATTTTCGTCGCCAGGCAAACGGCCATAGTGCCTCGACTGCCCGTCTGACCATGAAACGGCCGAATAAATCGGTCACGACTGTTTTTATTCATCGGCATCGTCGACCGGTTCATCGGGAGTCGACCGATCCCCCATCCGCGACGGGATGTTCAGACCGAAGTGCAGATAAGCATGCCGCGTGACCATGCGTCCGCGAGGCGTGCGCATCATATAGCCTTGCTGGATCAAATAGGGCTCCAGCACGTCCTCGATGGTATGTCGCTCTTCACTGATGGCAGCCGCAAGGTTATCGACACCCACCGGCCCACCGTCGAACTTCTCGATCATGGTCAACAGCAAACGCCGATCCTGATGATCGAAACCGCGTTCATCCACATCCAGCAGGTTCAGCGCCAGATCTGCAATCGCCTTGGTGATCTGCCCCTGAGCTCGCACCTCGGCGAAGTCACGCACGCGGCGCAACAGACGGTTGGCGATCCGGGGCGTGCCCCTGGCACGGCGGGCGATTTCAAACGCGCCCTCATCTTCGATATGCAAACCGAGAATACCCGCCGACCGCGAGACGATCGTTGCGAGGTCGGCGGTGCTGTAGAACTCAAGACGCTGCACGATACCGAAGCGGTCACGCAGCGGGTTGGTGAGCATCCCCGCCCGAGTGGTAGCGCCCACCAGGGTAAACGGCGGAAGGTCCAGCTTGATGGAACGTGCAGCAGGACCCTCGCCGATCATGATATCCAGCTGAAAATCTTCCATCGCCGGGTAGAGGACCTCTTCCACGATGGGCGATAGACGGTGGATTTCGTCGATGAACAGCACGTCATGGGGTTCAAGATTGGTAAGGATTGCCGCCAGATCACCCGGCCGCTCGAGCACGGGGCCCGACGTGCTCTTGATCGAGACCGACATTTCCTGGGCGATGATGTTGGCGAGAGTGGTTTTACCGAGCCCCGGTGGGCCGAAGATAAGTGTGTGATCCAGTGCCTCGTTACGCCCGCGAGCGGCCTGGATGAACAGCTCCATCTGCTCGCGCACAGTGGGCTGACCTATATAGTCGGCCAGACTCAGCGGCCGGATGGCACGATCAAGTTGCTCGTCTCGGTCGCGGCCGGTCGCGGCGATCAGGCGGTCTGCTTCGATCACTTACATCATCCCCTTGAGTGCGCGGCGAATCAGGTCTTCACTGCTCAGGTTCTTGTCTTTGATTGCCGTAATCGCCTTGCTGGCTTCCTGCGGCTTGTAACCCAGCGATACCAGCGCACTGATGGCGTCGGACTCGGCGGTAGCGACCTGCACAGGAGCCCCTGGACCTTCGGACACCAACGCAAATGTGCCCGGCAGAGCATCCCAAGCCTTGAAACGATCCTTGAGTTCGACCAGCAACCGTTCTGCGGTCTTTTTGCCGACACCGGGTACGCGGGTCAACGCCGAGGTGTCCTGCGCCTGAACACAGCGCACCAGCTCATCGACTTCCAGCGTGGACATCAGGGCCAGCGCCAACTTGGGGCCGACGCCATTCAGGCGGATCAGCTCCCGAAACATCTCGCGATCCCGCTTTTCGTAAAACCCGAACAGCAGGTGCGCGTCTTCACGAACCACAAGATGGGTGTGCAGCGTCACCGTCTCGCCCAGATGCGGCAGACGATAAAGCGTGGTCATCGGGACTTCGATCTCATAGCCCACACCGTTGACATCGAGCACCAGATGCGGCGGCTGTTTTTCTACCAACGCCCCGCGTAAACGTCCAATCACGAATCAGATCCTTTCCAGTAGCCCGCCACCGAGGCGGACCGGGCCAAAACCCTGGTCGCCATGTTTGCAGGACTCACGTCAGCTGCAAGTGAAAATTTATGAGCGAATGATGCTATCAGAGACGCAGGCGGCCACCACGACTGCGTGCGGTATTCAGGCCATGAGGGATGAGACTGGACCGCGTATGAGCATGGCACATCGCAATCGCCAGGGCATCGGAGGCGTCGATCTGCGGCTTCTTGGTCAGTTTCAGCAAATGCATCACCATCATCATCACCTGATCCTTGTTAGCCCCGCCCGTCCCCGCGACAGCCTGCTTGACCTGCGTGGCCGTGTATTCGGCGATTTCCAGGCTCTCTTCCGCAGCTGCCACAATCGCAGCGCCTCGCGCCTGGCCCAGCTTGAGTGCCGAATCGGCGTTTTTTGCCATGAAAACCTTTTCGATCCCCATGGTCACGGGCCCGTAGGTCTGAATGACCTCGCGCACCCCGCGGTAAACGATCTGCAGCCGCTCGTGCAGCAGACCACTGCCAGTGCGAATACAGCCTGAGGCCACGTATTCGCAGCCACGGCCCGTGTCACGTACCACGCCAAAGCCGGTGATTCGCGAACCGGGGTCGATACCTAGAATGAGAGTCATAACGCCTGCAGCTTGAGAAGTGACGCGCACGATTGAACGCAGCATAAAGGCAGAAGCCGGAGGCCGATAGCGATGATCGAATCAACGCTTCGTGCCTCCGGCCTCAGGTCCCGACGAAGGATGTGATCAGCCAAGCTGCTCCATCACCTCATCCGGAATTTCTGCATTGGAATAAACGTTTTGCACGTCATCCAGATCCTCGAGCATGTCGATCAGCTTGAGCACCTTTTCCGCCATTTCGAGATCCAGCACGGCGCTGGTGGTCGGCTGCATCACGATCTCCGCATCAGCAGCCTTGAAGCCTGCGGCTTCCAGCGCATTTCGCACCGCATAGAAACCGGCAAACGAGGTGAACACGTCGATGGAGCCATCTTCGTGGGTCACGACATCATCGGCATCCGCTTCCATCGCCGCTTCCATCAGCGCGTCTTCATCGACGCCTGGAGCAAAGGAAATCTGCCCCTTGCGCTCGAACAGATACGCTACAGAACCGTCAGTGCCCAGATTGCCGCCGCACTTGCTGAACGCGTGACGCACGGCAGCAGCAGTACGATTGCGGTTATCGGTCATGGTTTCGACCATGACCGCCACACCGCCAGGACCGTAACCTTCATAGCCCAGCTCGACCATGTCGTCGGCATCGGCGGCGCCAGCACCGCGGGCAATCGCACGATCAATGATGTCGCGACTCATGTTCGCGCCGAGCGCCTTGTCCTGAGCCAGACGCAGACGCGGGTTCGAGGCCGGATCGCCGCCACCCTGACGGGCAGCGACAGTCAGCTCACGGATCCACTTGGTGAAGATCTTGCCTTTTTTGGCATCCTGACGCTCTTTGCGGTGCTTGATGTTCGCCCACTTGGAATGACCAGCCATAACACGCTCCAAACCTTGAAACACTCACGCCACCGTTCATGGCTCGAACGAGGACGCTTTACTCGAATTCTTGCCCGACCATGGCGCAGGAGTCAGGGCGAATTCACGATTCGCCCTGCCCTTTCATCACTCGGCCTTCGGCGTTTCACGCAGGCGGATGTGCAGTTCGCGCAGTTGTTTGGCATCGACCAGACCAGGGGCCTGAGTCATGACGTCTGCAGCACTCTGGGTTTTCGGGAAGGCGATGACTTCACGAATCGACTGGGCGCCGGTCATCAGCATGACCAGACGATCCAGACCGAATGCCAGACCACCGTGCGGTGGAGCACCATACTTCAGCGCATCCAGCAGGAAGCCGAACTTCTCTTGCTGCTCGTCTTCGGAAATACCCAGCAGACGGAACACCGCTTGCTGCATTTCCTTGCGATGGATACGGATCGAGCCGCCACCCAGTTCGGTGCCGTTGAGCACCATGTCGTAGGCACGGGACAGCGCGGTGGCCGGGTTGGCCTCAAGCTCGGCAGGCGAGCACTTCGGTGCGGTGAACGGGTGGTGCAGCGCGGTAAAGCTGCCGTCGTCGTTCTCTTCGAACATCGGGAAGTCGACAACCCACATCGGCGCCCACTCGCAAGTGAGCAGGTTGAGGTCGTGGCCCAGCTTGATCCGCAATGCGCCCAGCGCTTCGCTGACGACTTTGAACTTGTCTGCACCGAAGAACACGATGTCGCCGTCAACCGCGCCTACGCGATCCAGGATCACGTTCAGGTTGGCTTCCGGGATGTTCTTGACGATCGGAGACTGCAGACCTTCAACACCTTTGGCGCGCTCGTTGACCTTGATGTACGCCAGGCCTCTGGCACCGTAGATGCCGACGAACTTGGTGTAATCGTCGATCTTGCTGCGCGGCATGCTCGCGCCGCCCGGAACGCGCAGTGCAGTCACGCGGCACTTCGGATCGTTGGCAGGGCCGCTGAAGACCTTGAACTCAACGTCTTTCAGTTGATCGGCAACGTCTACCAGTTCCAGCGGGTTACGCAGATCAGGCTTGTCGGAACCGTAACGGCGCATGGCTTCTTCGAAGGTCATGTGCGGGAAGTCGCCGAATTCCAGATCCAGGACTTCCTTGAACAGCTTGCGAATCATGCTCTCGGTGAGACCCATGATGTCTGCTTCATTCAGGAAGCTGGTCTCGATGTCGATCTGAGTGAACTCAGGCTGACGGTCGGCACGCAGGTCTTCGTCCCGGAAGCATTTGGCGATCTGGTAGTAACGGTCGAAGCCGGCGACCATCAGCAGTTGCTTGAATAGCTGAGGTGATTGCGGCAGGGCGAAGAAGCTGCCGGCGTGAGTACGGCTCGGTACCAGATAGTCGCGAGCCCCTTCAGGTGTGGCGCGGGTCAGGATCGGCGTCTCGACGTCCAGGAAACCGTTGCCGTCGAGGAAACCACGGATGCTGGAGGTGATGCGGGAACGCAGACGCAGCTTTTCAGCCATCTCCGGGCGACGCAGGTCGATGAAGCGGTAGCGCAGGCGGGTTTCTTCGCCGACGTCGGAGTACTCGTTCAGCGGGAACGGAGGGGTTTCCGATTCGTTGAGAACCTCCAGCTCGTAACCCAGAACTTCGATGGCACCGGACGCCATGTTCGGGTTGACCGCTCCGGCCGGACGGGCGCGAACCTTGCCGGTCAGCTTGACGACGTATTCGCTGCGAACGCGATCGGCGATAGCGAATGTGTCTGCGCGATCAGGATCGAAGACCACCTGGGCCAGACCTTCACGATCGCGGATGTCGAGGAAAATCACCCCCCCGTGGTCGCGACGGCGGTGGACCCATCCGCAAAGGGTAATTTCCTGACCTTCCAGGCTTTCGTTCAGTTGGCCGCAATAATGGCTGCGCATCATGATCGTGTGTTCACTTCTCGTAATTCGGAATTCGGTGGAGCTCTCGCCCGTCGCCAGTGCGCAATGGTGCAGGAGCCATGGCATGCAGTTCAACCCGACGGTCAGTGCCTGCCTTCCATAGTAAGGCGGGGGATTATATAGGGTTAATCAAGGCTGTGCAGCCGCGCTGGCTGATACAGCTAAAGAAGTCGCCCGGAACGGACCTTGCCGGCTCCGGACGACTGTCACCGAATGCAGGCCCGCCATGGGCGCACCTGCCAGAATTGGGGTCTTGCCAGGATCAGGCCGGGGACAGCTGGAAGCCCTCGGCTTTCAGCAGATGCGCCACACACACGACGCGGATCAGGCCGCTGAAGTTCTTCACGCCGCCGTAGCGCAAATGCACTTCCCGGTCGATATAGGACAAGACGGCGTTGATCGAGCAAGCATTGCAGCGCGCGATCTCAGACAAAATATTCCAGTACACCTCCTCCAGACGCAGGCACGTTGCCAGCCCATTTAATCGTACCGAGCGCGACTGTGGCTGCGCCAGGTCCATATTGAAAGTTTCTACAAAAGGATCATTCTGAATTTTAAGACATCGATGTACATCCTTGACTTCTCGTGCAGTATTTTGAGCCATGAAATTCCCCTTGACGCAGTTACCAGATTCAATACTGGAAACATTTGAAATTAAATAAACAGCACGTCTATCAAGCCCTATTCGCCGGGGCTTAGCCAGTGGAATCAGTACTCTTGAGGTGTAGGACATCACCACAATCACAGGGCGAATTTCGAGAGCTCAGGCCTCAAAAAACCTGAACGAAATAAGGGTATTAAATATATATTTTTTTTAACAAAACTTGCCTGACAACAAAAACGAGATTAACTACTCAGGATGACAATATTCTGATAGTTAACCGTTTCAGCTTAAGCCAGTATTTGGTCGCGACACAAAAAGATGTCATCCGTTGAACAGGCCAGTCACGCAGATAGCGGAAAAGGCGGGGGATAAAGCCATGTGAGCGGCACCGCGTGCCGCTCACAATGACATTACTCGCCTTCGAGCATCGCACGAAGCATCCAGGCGGTTTTTTCATGAACCTGCATGCGTTGAGTCAGCAGATCAGCGGTCGGCTCGTCGCTGACCTTGTCCAGCAACGGGAAGATCCCGCGAGCGGTGCGAGTCACCGCTTCCTGCCCATGGACCAGTGAACGAATCATGTCTTCAGCTGCCGGTACGCCCTCCTCCTCTTTAATGGAAGACAGACGCGCATAGGTCGAATAGGTACCTGGGGCGGGGAAGCCCAAGGCGCGAATACGCTCTGCGATCAAGTCGACGGCCAGTGCCAGTTCGTTGTATTGCTCCTCGAACATGAGGTGCAAGGTTCGAAACATTGGCCCCGTGACGTTCCAGTGAAAGTTGTGGGTTTTCAGATACAGCACGTAGGTATCTGCCAGCAGGCGGGAAAGACCGTCCACGATGGACTTGCGATCTTCTTCGCTGATGCCGATATCGATAGCCATGTTTCGTCCTCTTTATATGATGGTTTTTTTCCTAACAGCTGCCAGCACTTTATCAAGGCAGGAGAAGCGGCGCAGCCACCTATAGGTGTTACCCGGTGTTTGCCACCGCCCAAACGCATGCGCAAGATGCCCGTCTGGCAGGTGCCCGGAGATATCGAACCCCACTCTAAAAGTCCGACCACGGCGGAAAAACTGCGCACACTGCTTCGATGGCTCTGGAACAAGCCTCTGCCTAAAGCGCGAAAACACGAGACAAATTGCCAGCATCACCCGCGATTGCCCTCGCTAAGCGCTTGATTTGAGTAGCTCTCGGCTTTGCTGTTAAATACAGATGTGTCGCTACTGACGTGCCATCAGGCTGTAGCGCATAGGCTGATCCAACGATCGTGCATCACGCCTCATTTTTTCAGAAGCGTACCGGCCGTCATCAGCTATTTCCTTGCGATCCATCTTAAATGTGAGTCTTCAAAATGTTGAAAATAGTCCACCTGCTAACGGGCGCAGCTGCCCTGCTGCTGTCATTCATACCCAGCCTGCGTAGTGAAGCCCTGTCTTCTTACCTGTCTCAACCCGATGCGCTGTATCTGGCCTTCTTCGGTCTCATCAACCTTGTACTTGCGCCAGTTATCCCTTACTGGAACAAGGGCCCGCGTCATCAACTGCAAAACCTGGTCAGCGCTTTGCTGGTACTGGCCGTCGTTCTGCAGATCCTGACCCTCCTGGTCCCCCTGGAAACCATCGCCGGCCAACCCGCCGTTCTGGCCAGCCTGCTGGCGGTTGTGGTCGCGGTCGCGCTGCATCTCGCTGTCAGCTTTTACCGGTCCTCCCCATCGCCAGCCGCGCAGCCTCATGAACTGGGGCAGCGTGATACCGGCACCGTGAAGTGGTTCAACACCTCCAAGGGCTTCGGTTTTATCTCGCGCGATTCTGGCGACGATATTTTTGTACACTTTCGCGCGATCCGCGGTGAAGGGCACCGTGTTCTGGTCGAAGGCCAACGCGTCGAGTTTTCCGTCATGAATCGCGACAAGGGCCTGCAGGCCGAGGACGTGATCGCAGCGCTTCCACGCCGCTAAGCGTTAAACATAAAAAAACCGCGCTCTGAGGCGCGGTTTTTTTATCCCTCTGTTTATCCCTCAATAATGAGGCGGAGGGGCTTCCTCTTCCTGTGTTTCGAATTGCCCACCCATTTCCTCCTGGCGCTTGAGCAAAGCCGCCATCTGCAACTGCATCCGGTCCAGGCTTCGCTGCTGAGCGACCAGAACATCGTTGAGCGCCTGAATGGTGTCGTCCTGAAACGCCTGACGACTTTCCAGCTCCACTACCCGCTCCTCCAGGTTCATACCTGCCCCTCGTGGAAAGTGAAACCTTCGGTCAACACGGTTTTGAGCCGCGCAAAGATGACCGCCGACTCATCGGCAGAATAAGGCACTGCCGGATGCTTGCCCCAGACCGGCGCTGGCCACGCGACGTCACCTTTGTGACGAACAATGACATGCATGTGCAACTGACTGACCACATTCCCCAGCGCTGCCACATTCATCTTGTCGGCATTGAATAACTGCTGGAGGGTTTTCGACAGCAACGTCGTTTCACTCCACAACTGTGTCTGTTCGGCGTCCGACAGCTGGAAAATCTCGCTTATATCCACCCTGCGCGGCACCAGAATGAACCAGGGGTATTGCGAATCATTGGACAGCAGTAGTCGGCACAGGGGAAAGTCCCCGACTGGCACAGTGTCCTGTAACAAGCGCGAATCCAAAACGAACACTCGATAACTCCTGAATGCGGGTTTAGTTTTTTCAACTTTTTCTGTCGTCGTCAAACATACATCAATGCCCGCAGGATACGCGGGAAAGCGGGAGGAATCACCTTGCGGAAGCCGCAGAGGGCAGTTTGCGTAAAAGCTGTTGCTTGCGGGACAGCGGCCCGTGCACCAGCAACGTCCTGATTTGCAGCATGCGCACTGACATGACGCAGAAAAAACCGCGAGGCACCGCCAGCGAAACAGACCGAAATGTCTGCTCGGAACCTTTTCATTCAATTGCTTAGACGGCACACACGCGCATATCTGCTGACTTCAGAGTCAGGCTCCTGCCCCACTCAGGAACGCTCGTCCCAATTTCAGGCAAGAACAGACGCCCGCGCACCAAAACGACTCACTCCATGATCGACATGGGCAGCAGTTATCCGCCATTTACCCACTTCCCGACGGTAACAGGTAACGTCAGTGACATTTTCAGGCGGTAACCTCAGTCAGACAGCCACTGCAAATGGATTTTTTATTTTTTTTTAATCGTTTAAAAACAATGGATTAGGGTTGCACATACAAGTATTTACGTGACATTCAACATTTTTTTCACAGCAGTGGGAACTTTGTGCACGGTTGTTGCTTTGTCACACACAGGATCGAAATGCTCGGGTCGCGGACCTGAGTGGCGATCAAGAAGAAAAAATGGCGAGCAAGCTCCTGGGGGCGTTCGGAATGGCTGGATTCACATCACTGCGGATAGGAATTCAGGCCTTCGAAAAGTACTGCGGTAGTTATACGTCTGAAGAAATGGAGCTGTTCAGTAGCGACATGGACAGAGCTGATTTGCGACATGGCCGTAAAGAAATTGAAAGGATAGGTTCGTAACTATCGCCAATAATGTCAGCGTGCTATAAGTTTCGCCGACACCAAAAAGAAAGAGCCGCCCAGATAAAAAAACAGGTGGACGGCAGTACTCTTCTTAAAACCAAAGGAGCAAAGTCACGATGAGAGTGATGAAGTGGAGCGCAATCGCCCTGGCAGTTACTGCGGCCAGTACCCAATTGGCATCGGCTGCGGCATTCGTAAGCGATCAGTCCGAAGCAACTGGTTTTGTTGAAGGTAGCAAGCTGGACGTCAAGGCCCGCAACTACTACTACAACCGTGACAAGAAGAACGGTGGCGTAGACGACAAGGACTGGACTCAAGGTTTCTGGGCTAACTATAGCTCCGGTTACACGCAGGGTCTGATCGGTGTCGGCGTTGATGCTTTCGGCTATGCCGGTTTCAAGCTTGACGGCTCCGACAAGTATTCCGGCTCGGGCAACCTGGTTACCGACAGCGAAGGCAAAAACGAAGACAGCTTCGGCAAAGCCGGTGGCGCTGTTAAGTTCCGCGTATCGAAAACCGAACTGAAAATCGGTGACATGCAGCCGCAAAACCCGGTGTTCGCAGTCGGCGGTTCCCGCCTGTTGCCACAAACTGCTACCGGCGTGACTTTACAGAGCAGCGAGATCAAAGGTCTGGACGTTGAAGCAGGTCGCTTCACTTCCGGTACCAGCCAGGACGAAACCAACCGTAACGGCGACATCTGGGCGACTTACGCCGGCGTGACGTCGAACTCGGCCACCTACGGTGGCGGCAAGTACTCGATCACCGACAACCTGGGTGTTGCGTTCTACTACAACAAACTGGAAGACGTGTGGAACCAGTACTACGGCAACGTGAACTACGCACTGCCGTTGACCGATGACCAGTCTCTGGCTTTTGACGTCAACTACTACAACACCCAGGACACTGGCAGCAAGAAAGCAGGCGACATCAGCAACAACGCCTTCTCCCTGTCTGCAGCGTACTCGTTCCTGGCCGCACATACCGTGACCCTGGCCTTCCAGAAAGTTAACGGTGATACACCGTTCGACTATATCGGTATCGGCGACAACAACCGCGGTGGCGACTCGATCTTCCTGGCGAACTCGATTCAATACTCCGACTTCAACGCCCCGGGTGAAAAATCCTGGCAAGCTCGCTACGACCTGAACATGGCTCCTTATGGTGTTCCTGGCCTGAGCTTCATGGCGCGTTATGTCAGCGGTACCGACATCGACGGCACCCACACTCCATCGAACAGCACCTACACCGGTCTGTACGGTGCTGACGGTAGCCACCACGAGACCAACGTTGAAGCTAAATACGTGGTTCAGACTGGCCCGGCAAAAGACCTGTCGTTCCGCATCCGTCAAGCGTTCCACCGTGCCAACACGGACGAGGGCGAAGGCGACGTGAACGAGTTCCGTCTGATCGTCGACTACCCGATTTCGGTTCTGTAATCGCGCTGCGGTTATCTACCGAAAACGAAAAGCCCGGCCCTGTGCCGGGCTTTTTCATTCCCGTGAAACTGCCTGTTCTGGCCCCCACACACCCCGCGCGCCCTGTACTCGACCGGATCACCACCGTACAATGCCAGGTCATTTCCCAGTCACAGCAACCGACAACGGCCGACCATGCGTACCAGTCAATATTTGCTCGCCACACAAAAAGAAACGCCAAACGATGCGGTCGTGATCAGCCATCAGCTGATGCTTCGTGCCGGCATGATTCGCAAGCTTGCCTCGGGCCTCTACACCTGGCTGCCCATGGGCCTGCGTGTTCTGCGCAAGGTCGAAACCGTCGTTCGTGAAGAAATGAACGCCGCGGGTGCGCTGGAAGTATTGATGCCGGGTATTCAGCCAGCGGAACTGTGGCAGGAATCCGGTCGCTGGGAGCAGTACGGCCCTGAGCTGCTGCGCCTCAAAGACCGTCATGATCGTGACTTCTGCGCAGGCCCGACCCACGAAGAAGTCATCACTGATCTGGCGCGCAACGAATTGAGCAGCTATAAACAGCTGCCGCTCAACATGTACCAGATCCAGACAAAATTCCGTGATGAGATCCGTCCGCGCTTCGGCTTGATGCGCGGTCGCGAATTCATCATGAAAGACGCCTACTCCTTCCATGCGACCCAGGATTCCCTGCAGGAAACCTACGACCGCATGCACCAGGCTTACTGCAATGTGTTCACTCGCCTTGGCCTGAACTTCCGCCCTGTGGTGGCAGATAACGGCTCGATCGGTGGCGCGGGCTCCCACGAGTTCCACGTACTGGCCGAGTCGGGCGAAGACGACATCGTGTTCAGCGACACGTCCGATTACGCCGCCAACATTGAAAAGGCCGAAGCGATTCCACGCGAGACGTCCCGTGGCGCTGCTACAGAAGAGCTGCGCCTGGTCGACACGCCGAACGCGAAGACCATCGCCGCGCTGGTCGAGCAGTTTGGTCTGGCGATCGAAAAAACCGTCAAGACGTTGGTGGTCCATGCCGCTGAAGAAGGCAAACTGATCGCGCTGATCATTCGTGGCGACCACGAGCTCAACGAGATCAAGGCATCCAACCACCCGCTGGTTGCGAGCCCCCTGGTCATGGCCAGCGAAGCCGAGCTGCGCGCAGCCATTGGCGCGGGTGCCGGTTCTCTTGGCCCGCTGAACCTGCCGCTGCCTTGCATCATCGACCGTTCGGTCGAGCTGATGAGCGATTTCGGCATCGGCGCCAACATCGACGACAAGCACTACTTCGGCGTGAATTGGGAGCGAGACTTGCCCGTTCCGGAAGTCGCCGACCTGCGCAACGTCGTCGCAGGTGATCCTAGCCCGGACGGTCAGGGCAAGGTGATCATCAAGCGCGGCATTGAAGTCGGTCACATCTTCCAGCTGGGCACCAAATACAGCGACGCGATGAAGTGCCAGGTTCTGGGCGAGAACGGCAAGCCAGTCACCCTGACAATGGGTTGCTACGGTATCGGTGTATCGCGCGTAGTCGCTGCTGCCATTGAGCAGAACAACGACGACAACGGCATCATCTGGAGCGATGCGCTGGCTCCGTTCCAGATCGCGCTGGTACCGCTGCGCTATGAAACCGAGGCTGTCCGCGAAGCGACCGACAAGCTGTACGCCGAACTGACGGCTGCCGGCTTCGAGGTGCTGCTGGATGATCGCGACAAGAAAACCAGCCCGGGCATCAAGTTCGCGGACATGGAGCTGATCGGCATTCCGCATCGCATCGTGGTCAGCGATCGTGGCCTGGCCGAAGGCAACCTGGAGTACAAGAGCCGTACCGAGTCTGAAGCTCAGGCCTTGCCGGTTGCCGATGTGCTGTCTTTCATCAAGGGCCGAATCAAGCGCTGAGTCGATGGCGCATCCGCTTATGGCGGGTGCGCCTGTTGCGACCTGCATTGCCTGAGTCAGACCTTATCTGCACCAAGAGATCTCATGTTCAAGCGAAGTTCCTCAAGCCTCGCAGGTGCCGTGTTGTGCGGCAGCCTGTTCGTCAGTGGTTGCGCCAATCATCTGTCTCAACGCAGCGAACACGAAGAGCGAATCGATCGCAAACTGCTCGATCACAGCTTTCAAATCGACGTCGGCGAACCCAAGACCCTTGAGTTGCCGCAGCGCCGTGTCCGGATCCACGAGCTGAGAACCTTCGACATCACCGAATACGATGTCACTCGGCACTATGATCGCTATACCCCCTATCAACCCTGGCGTGAAATCTACGAAATCCCTCTCGGAGCCGTAGCGATCGTCGCGGGCGTCGGCGCCAACGTTGTTAACGTCCTGACCTTTGGCAGCCTGCCAGACAGCGTGACCAAGGACTGGCTCAATTACGGAATCGCCGGCATCAATCCGTTCATGAACGCGCCATCCCATGGCCGCGCCCAGCAAAACCTGGCCGGTATTGACGAGGTTCAACGCGACCACCGGATTGAGCATACGAGCCTGCCGTGGAGCGAAAGTCCGGTCGAAATCAAGGCTGGCAAAGACACCAATGAGCTGACCACCGACCGCAATGGGATTCTGCGCCTCAATTTGCTGGACAGCCCGTTCGCCGAACAAGACCTCAGCCGCGTCACCCAACTGAGCCTTAAGGTAGAGGACGAGCAGACCAATGTTCAGGCCAACGCCAGCTTGCCGCTGAGCAAGTCCTTGCGGGGCAAGCTGATCGAGGCTCACGACCTGATTTACGACGATCTTGAGGATGACGAAGTGAGCCAGTGGGTCCACCGGGTCAAACGTCTGTCGGAGCTTGGGCTGGAAGAACAAGCCAGTGATCTGGAACAGTCGCTGATCGAAATGACCCGCAACGATCCACAGCTACAGCATGAATTCTTGCGTTCGCTGGCCAAGGATGCTGGTCGCCTGGTGGCTGTTCCCGCCGGCAGTGAATAAACGGTTTCTCAGTTGAACAACTGAAGCTGTTCGTGGGTGGCACGCAGATCATGCAGCCTCACGCCAATCCCCAGCAATCGCACCGGTTTGTCGCCACGTGCGAATGCCTGGGTCAGCAATTGCTCGTAACTGCCCAGGTCCCTCCCCGCCCCTGCCTGCTCCAGCGTGGTCTGCGTAAAGTCATGAAATTTGACCTTCACGAAAGGCTTGCCGGGCCGGTACAGCATATCGATGCGGGCGATGCGGCCATTAAGGGTTTCGAGAAGCGCTGGCAATTTTTCGAGGCAACTCGCCAGATCGGGCAGATCAGTGTCGTAGGTGTTTTCCACACTTACCGACTGCCGGCGGCTGTCGTTCTGCACCGGACGCTCGTCGATACCGTGAGCAAGATTCCATAGCCGCTCGCCAAAGGATCCGAACTCGCGCACCAGCGACAACTTGCTCCAGCCTCGCAGGTCGGCACAGGTGATGATGCCCAGGCGCCCCAGTTTATCGGCCGTCACCTTGCCCACACCGTGCAGCTTGGAGACAGGAAGCTCGGCGACAAAGCCTTCTATCTGATCCGGCGTGATCACGAACAGGCCGTTGGGTTTTCTCCAGTCGCTGGCGATCTTCGCCAGAAACTTGTTGGGAGCGACGCCCGCCGAGACAGTGATGTGCAACTGATTGGAGACGCGCCTGCGGATGTCCTGTGCGATGCGTGTGGCGCTGCCCGCAAAATGGCTGCATTCGGACACATCGAGATAAGCCTCATCCAGTGACAGCGGCTCGATGAGATCGGTGTAGTCACGAAAGATCGTGTGGATCTCTTTCGATGCTTCTTTATAAGCGTCCATCCGGGGTTTGACGATGGTCAGGTCCGGGCAGAGTGATAAGGCATGCCGCGACGACATCGCCGATCGCACGCCATAGGCGCGAGCCTCGTAATTGCAGGTCGCGATAACCCCACGCCGATCAGCCGAGCCACCCACCGCCAACGGCTTGCCGGCCAGACGCGGGTCATCGCGCATTTCGATGGCGGCGTAGAAGCAGTCACAGTCGATGTGGATGATTTTGCGCTGCGGCATAACGGGCGTCGTAGGAAATCGGTTGTGCAGTATCTCATTCGAGCAACCGTCTGACACTCACCACACCGATGACCTATGACGAATACACTCACGAATCACCCTGTCAGGCCCACGTGGCAAGCCTTGGCGCGGAGTTCACGGTACTTGCCAACTGCTAACCATTTGAAGAAAAAGCACTTTTTTCCGACAGATGCTTGACAGCCTGCCATTCCTCTGTAGAATGCCGCCACACAGACGCGGGATGGAGCAGTCTGGTAGCTCGTCGGGCTCATAACCCGAAGGTCGTCGGTTCAAATCCGGCTCCCGCAACCAAACATCAAAAAAGGCTACTCGAAAGAGTGGCCTTTTTTGTGCACGCCTGTTTTTGCAGCCCCCCCTTTCCTTAATACAACTGCAACATCCCCCGTCGATCATGGCCACCTGCCAAACCGTGTCAGTCGCGATAAAAGCCTTGTCGGACCGCTACTTAGGCGAACCAGTACAACGAATGCGGTTTTTTTGTCGAACCTGAGCATTAAAGGTTGACACCTCGTCGTTCGACTGTAGAATGCCGCCACACAGACGCGGGATGGAGCAGTCTGGTAGCTCGTCGGGCTCATAACCCGAAGGTCGTCGGTTCAAATCCGGCTCCCGCAACCAACATCAAAAAAGGCTACTCGAAAGAGTGGCCTTTTTTTTGCCCTGACGAAAGGCGCCCCGAACAGCGTGGACAAACGCTTGTCACATTTCGTTGTCGGGACGGTTTTATCCAGGGGCGGTTGTTACTGTATGTTGCCGGGCACGACAGTTTTTACACAGCGTGCCGATACGCTGGCCAGTAACTGAACCTAGACTGAATGGTCACCGAAACGTATCTGCCGTATTCGCCCGTTAGACGTTGAAGCGCTAACATCCTGAATTATTTTTTGCGTAGGGATTGGTAACTTGGCTGTATACCCCCATCCTGTCGCGCACGATCCAAGGAGTGATTGATGCGCGCCAACCCATCCGACACAAATGAAGCAGTTCCGGAGCATCCTCCGGTCCCTCCTGCCCGACTGCGCGTACGCGAATTGGTGAGCAAGTATCGTCAATCCATTGGGCTGGCCATCACTATTATTCTGTTCGCTCTGGCGCTGATCGCCTGTCGGCATATGCTCACCGAACTGGACATCTACGCCCTGCAGGACTCCCTGCTCAGCGTTCCGCTACCGTCACTGGGTGGCGCGGTGCTCGCCACCGTCATCGGCTTCACCATTTTGCTCGGTTACGAGTGGTCTGCGAGCCGTTACGCCAACGTCGAGCTGCCCCCAAAAAGCCTGATCATGGGTGGTTTCTGTGCGTTCGCCATTGGTAACGCCGTAGGTCTGTCGATGCTTTCAGGCGGCTCGGTTCGCTACCGACTGTATTCGCGCCTGGGTCTTGGGGCTGGCGAAGTCGCCCACATGACGCTGTTCGCCAGTCTCTCTCTGGGTTGTGCCCTACCCCCGCTCGCCGCACTGGCAACGCTCAGCGATCTACCTGCAGCCTCTCTCGCGCTGCACCTGTCTGTTCCGGTACTCGCCACCATTGCCGTCGCGGTACTGGCTATCAGCTTGATTATTGGCGTTGCGGTCTATCGTCGGCGACTGCCCGAACAGACCATCGCGCATAACCTGCTGGTTCGCGCTGGCCGCCGCACTCTGCGTCTGCCAGGCCTGCGTCTGACTCTGATGCAACTGGTGATCACTGCGCTGGACGTCGCGGCAGCCGCTGCCGTGCTTTACCTGTTGCTGCCGTCCGCCCCGCCTTTCGGTGCATTTCTGCTGGTGTACCTGCTGGCACTGGCGGCCGGTGTACTCAGTCATGTTCCAGGCGGGGTGGGCGTATTCGAAGCCATTTTGCTGACCGCCTTCGCCGACGAACTCGGTGCTGCACCGCTGGCTGCGGCCCTGTTGTTGTACCGTTTGATCTACGTCGTGCTGCCACTGCTCATTGCGTGTCTGGTGCTGCTGGCCAGCGAGGCCAAACGCTTCCTGTTCGCCCGTCAGGCCATGCGTGTGGCATCCGGACTGGGTGCGCCGATTCTGGCGCTGCTGGTGTTCCTCTCGGGCGTGGTACTGCTGTTTTCCGGTGCGACGCCTGAGATCGATACGCGTCTGGAAAGCCTTGGTTTCTTGATCCCCCATCGCTTGATCGACGCCTCACACTTTGGCGCCAGCCTGATTGGCGTGCTGTGCCTGTTGCTGGCTCAAGGCCTGCGCCGGCGACTCTCAGCCGCATGGATGCTGACCACGATTCTGTTGTTCGTAGGCTCCATCCTTTCGATCCTCAAGGGTTTCGACTGGGAAGAGGCCAGCCTTCTACTGCTGACCGCGTGCCTGCTGGCGATCTTCCGTCGTTCGTTCTATCGGCCAAGCCGTCTTCTGGAACTGCCGTTTTCCCCTCTCTATCTGGTCGCCAGCATTTGTGTGTTGGGCGCATCGTTCTGGCTGCTGCTATTCGCCTATCAGGACGTCCCTTACAGCCATCAACTCTGGTGGCAATTCACCCTGGACGCTGACGCCCCCCGCGGCCTGCGCTCGGCATTGGGCAGCGCTGTTTTGCTGGTGATTGTTTCGCTGACCTGGCTGCTACGTACCGCACGCCCGCAGATCGATCTGCCGGACGAAGCCCAACTGGCCAAGGCTGCAGAAATCATCAAGGCATCCAATCAGCCCGATGGCGGCCTGGTGCTGACCGGTGATAAAGCTGTGTTGCTGCACCCGGACGGTAATGCCTTTCTGATGTACGCCCATCGCGGTCGCAGCCTCGTGGCGTTGTACGACCCGATCGGCCCGACCCAGCAGCGCGCCGAACTCATCTGGCAATTCCGCGACCTGTGCGACGTTCACCACGCCCGCCCGGTGTTCTATCAGGTGCGTGCCGAGAACCTGCCGTTCTACATGGACATCGGCCTGACCGCGATCAAGCTGGGGGAAGAGGCCCGCGTCGACTTGCTCAAGTTCGACATCGAGGCCAAGGGCAAGGAAATGAAGGACCTGCGATACACCTGGAACCGGGGTGGCCGCGACGGTCTTTCGCTGGAGATCTACGAAGTCGGCCAGGCGCCGATGGATGAGCTGAAAGTGATTTCCGACGCCTGGCTCACTGGCAAGAATGTGCGCGAAAAAGGCTTCTCGCTGGGCCGTTTCAGTCTGGATTACCTCAAGCATTTCCGCATCGCAATCGTTCACTTCGAAGGCAAACCGGTGGCGTTTTCCAATTTGCTCGAGACTTCGCGCCATGATCTGGCGAGCCTCGATCTGATGCGTTCGCACCCGGAAGCGCCGAAGCTGACCATGGAATTCATGATGGTCGGCCTGATACTGCATTACAAAAAGGAAGGTTACGCACGCTTCAGCCTGGGCATGGTGCCGTTGTCAGGTCTGCAACCACGGCGTGGCGCGCCATTGACCCAGCGCTTGGGTTCGATGGTGTTCAGTCGCGGTGAGCAGCTCTACAACTTCCAGGGCCTGCGCCGCTTCAAAGACAAATTCCAGCCTGACTGGGAACCTCGATATATGGCCGTGCCCGCAGGACTCGATCCGCTGGTGGCACTGGCAGATACCGCCGCCCTGATCGCGGGCGGCCTGACTGGATTGGTGAAACGCTGATGATTCAACGCTACTGGCGCTTTTTGCTCGCAGCCCTGGTAATTCTGGTGGTGGCATTGGGTTTCTGGCTGTGGAACCGCCCCGCTGCACAACCGACACTTGAACGCATGACGCTGGACGATGGTTCGGCGCTGATCCGCGCCACCCCGTCGACCAAGATCAAGACACGCGTGGCCCTGGCCGTGACCACCGAAGACTCGCTGACCGAGAAGCAGGTCCTCGCGCTGAGCTATGACGCCTCTGCACAGGTCATTCAGGTCGTGCTGCCGAAGGACGACTGCCAGCTGCAGGAAAAGGCTTTCACCGCCGCGCTGCAAAAGCTCGATGGCACGCCGGATGTGGTCGCAGGCATCAGTGCGGGCGGCTCGGTCGCCTGGGACTGGCTGGCCAGCCAGAACAACGACAAGGCCGAGGCCATCTCGGTCAACTTCGTGCTCAATCAGCCGGACTGTAAGGTCCCTGCGCCGAAAGCCGCCGCCCACGGCAAATGGACGGTGGCCTGGAACGACGGCCCGGACGACGACACAGCGGTGTTCGTACGCGACACGCCCAACGCCGAAACCAAAATCAGCGACTACGACATCAAATACCCGCAGATTCTGAACAACGAAGTGCGTCATCTGCTGATTGCCGACGACTCCAGTGGCGGCCTCAACATTCCTGTCGTGGAAGTGCCGTCGAGCCAGCCCTCGGACACCGTCACGCTGTTCCTCTCCGGCGATGGCGGCTGGCGCGACCTGGACAAGGACGTCGCTGGCGACATGGCGAAATCCGGCGGCTATCCGGTGGTGGGTATCGACACCCTGCGCTACTACTGGGAACACAAGTCGCCCGAGCAGACCGCAACCGACCTGAGCGAGCTGATGGCCCACTACCGTCAGAAATGGGGCGCGAAGCACTTCGTGCTGGCCGGATACTCATTCGGTGCCGACGTGCTGCCTGCCATCTACAACCGCTTGCCTGAAGAAGACAAGGCGCGGGTAGACGGCATCATTCTGCTGGCCTTCGCGCGCAGCGGCAGCTTTGAAATCGCCGTTGAAGGCTGGCTGGGTGCGTCGGGCAAAGAAGCCGCTACAGGCCCGGAAATGGCCAAGCTGCCAGGTGACAAGGTGTTCTGCGTCTATGGCGTGGAAGAGAAGGACGAAAGCGGCTGCACCGAAGCCACGGCCCCTGGCCAGAAGCAACAGCTGCCAGGCGGTCATCACTTTGACGAAGACTACCCCGCTCTGGCCAAACGCCTGATCGCGGTCATCGACAAGTGGAAGGGCAAGGAAGCGCCCGAAGCTGCCAGCGCCGAGTAAATCCGGAGCATAAAAAAATCCCCGCACTCTCACGACTGCGGGGATTTTTTTGGCGTTGGAAATGGGCTGTAGCAGTCTTGCAACGCATCAAGGAATAGCCCGCACGCCTCGGTAACTGTGGGAGCTGCAGGAGGTTACGACGGTGGCGAATGCGATGCATCAGTCGATGTCGCAACGCCTGGGCCTACCCAATCGCGAGCAAACTCCCTCCCACATGACCACATGAAATCTGCGCTGCTTACATCTCCACCTGAGTACCCAACTCGATCACCCGGTTGAACGGCAGCTTGAAGAAACGCAGGTTGCCGTTGGCGTTCTTCAACATGAAGGCGAACAGCCCTTCGCGCCAGCGCGCCATGCCTACCAGCTTGGACGACACCACGGTCTCGCGGCTGAGGAAGTAGGTGGTGCGCATCGGGCTGAAATCCAGCTCAGCCAGGTGACACAGTTTCAACGCTGCGGGCACGTCCGGCTCGTCGATGAAACCGAAGTGCAGGATCACCCGGAAGAACCCTTCGCCATACGCTTCGACCTCGAAACGCTGGGCAGCGGGGACCCGTGGGGTGTCCTCGTAAACGACGGTCAGCAGCACCACCTGCTCATGCAGCACCTGGTTGTGCAGCAGGTTATGCAAGAGTGCATGAGGCACGGCGTCCGGACGCGCGGTCAGAAAAACCGCGGTGCCCTGCACCCGATGCGGCGGCTGCACGCGAATACTGCTGATAAAGATCGGCAGCGGCAGCCCCCCCTCATCGATGCGCTCGACAAGCAGCTGTTTACCGCGCTTCCAGGTCGTCATGAGGATGAACAGCGCGATACCGGCGAGGAACGGGAACGCACCGCCCTGCACTACTTTCGGCACGTTGGCGGCGAAGAACATGCCGTCCACGAACAGGCAGCCCAGCAGGATCGGAACGGCGATGATCGGAGGCCATTTCCACGCCAGCAACATGACCGACGCCACCAGAATGGTGGTGCAGAGCATGGTGCCGGTCACCGCAACGCCGTAAGCGGAAGCCAGAGCGCCGGACGATTCGAAACCCAGCACCAGCAGGATAACGCCCACCATCAGCGCCCAGTTAACGGCACCAATATAGATCTGGCCCTGCGCGTCACTGGAGGTGTGCTGAATGTACATGCGTGGAATGTAGCCTAGCTGGATCGCCTGCAACGTCATCGAGAACGCACCGGAGATCACCGCCTGGGAGGCAATAATGGTCGCCAGCGTAGAGAGGCCGATCAGTGGCAGCAGCCCCCAGCTTGGCGCCAGCAGATAAAACGGGTTGCGCACCGCTTCCGGATCTTCGATGACCAGCGCGCCCTGACCGAAATAATTGAGCACCAGCGCTGGCAATACCAGCCCGAACCAGGCGCGCGAGATCGGCTTGCGACCGAAGTGCCCCATGTCGGCGTACAACGCTTCGGCACCGGTCAACGCCAGCACCACGGCACCCAGCACTGCGACGCCGATTCCCGGATGATCGATAAAGAAACGCACTGCCCAGACCGGGTTCACCGCGTGCAGAACTTCCGGCTGGCGGACGATACCGTGGATGCCCAGAACGCCCAGGGTCACGAACCACAGCACCATGATCGGGCCGAACATCACGCCGATGCGTGCGGTGCCGTGACGTTGAATCAGGAACAGCGCCACCAGCACGATCAGGGCGATCGGCACCACCCAGTGATCAAGGCCATCGAACGCCAGCTCCATCCCCTCAACCGCCGAGAGTACCGAGATGGCCGGGGTGATCATGCTGTCGCCGTAAAACAGTGCTGCGCCGAACAGGCCGAAGACGATCATCGTCGCCTGCAGCTTGGGAAACTTCGCCGAAGCACGCCGCGCCAGCGCAGTCAGGGCCATGATGCCCCCCTCGCCGTCGTTGTCGGCACGCAGGACCAGGGCCATGTACTTGAACGACACCACCCAGACCAGCGACCAGAAAATCAGCGACAGGATGCCCAGCACCGCATCGTGGCCGGCCTGTACGCCATAGCCTCCGACGAACACTTCCTTGATTGTGTACAGCGGGCTGGTGCCGATATCGCCGTACGCCACCCCCACCGCCCCCACCAGCAGACTCAATGGTTTCGCCGGATGATGACCGGCTTCGGCCTGACTAGTTGCGTGACCCATTTACCACTCCTGAAACCATGACTCGAGCACAACGGTACGGTGCTGTCAGGTGGACCTGCACCGCACCGGTAAATTCCGATGCACCCGGTCGACAAGGGCCGCCGGGCTCACGGCGCGAAGCATAGCGCAGCACTCGTCGTAATTCTCGGTATAACACTGGTCAATCGTTCGACTGATCGCTAGAATTGCGCACTTTTTGATCAGAGGCGCACCAAGCGCCCAGTCAATGCCTTGGCCAGTCGCCCAGGCATACCTACGCCGAGGTTAGTCAATGTCCACCGTCACCACGTCTGCCGCCCCAAAGGTCGGCTTTGTCAGCCTCGGTTGCCCGAAGGCTCTGGTCGATTCCGAACGCATCCTTACCCAGCTGCGCATGGAAGGCTATGAGGTCGTGCCGACCTACGAAGACGCTGACGTCGTGGTGGTCAACACCTGCGGTTTCATCGACAGCGCCAAGGCCGAGTCCCTGGACACAATCGGTGAGGCCATCGCCGAAAACGGCAAAGTGATCGTCACCGGCTGCATGGGCGTGGACGAAAGCGTTATCCGCAACGTACACCCAAGCGTGCTGGCCGTGACCGGTCCGCAGCAGTACGAGCAAGTGGTCAACGCCGTCCACGACGCTGCGCCACCAAAACTCGATCACAACCCGCTGATCGATCTGGTGCCGCCACAAGGCATCAAGCTGACCCCGCGTCACTACGCTTATCTGAAGATTTCCGAAGGCTGCAACCACAGCTGCAGTTTCTGCATCATCCCGTCGATGCGTGGCAAGCTGGTCAGCCGCCCGGTGGGTGACGTGCTCGACGAAGCCCAGCGCCTCGTCAAAGCCGGCGTCAAAGAGCTGCTGGTGATCTCCCAGGACACCAGCGCCTACGGTGTCGACATCAAATACCGCACCGGTTTCTGGAACGGTCAGCCGGTCAAGACCCGCATGACCGAACTCTGCGTGGCCTTGAGCTCGCTGGGCGTCTGGGTGCGCATGCACTACGTCTACCCGTACCCGCACGTCGACGAAATCATCCCGCTGATGGCCGAGGGCAAGATCCTGCCGTACCTGGACATCCCGTTCCAGCACGCAAGCCCCAAGATCCTCAAGCTGATGAAGCGTCCGGCCTTCGAAGACAAGACCCTGGCGCGCATCAAGAAGTGGCGCGAGCAGTGCCCGGACCTGATCATCCGTTCGACCTTCATCGTCGGCTTCCCGGGCGAAACCGAAGAAGACTTCCAGTACCTGCTGGACTGGCTGACCGAGGCACAGTTGGACCGCGTCGGTTGCTTCCAGTACTCGCCAGTCGAAGGCGCGCCGGCCAACCTGCTGGACGCTCCGATCGTGCCTGACGACATCAAGCAGGATCGCTGGGACCGCTTCATGGCGCACCAGCAGGCCATCAGCGCCGCACGCCTGCAGATGAAGATCGGCAAGGAAATCGAAGTGCTGATCGACGAAGTGGACGAGCAAGGTTTCGTTGGCCGCTCGTTCTTCGATGCTCCGGAAATCGACGGCAATGTCTTCGTCGAGAGCGATCGCGATCTGAAGCCGGGCGACAAAGTGATGTGCCGCGTTGTCGACGCCGACGAATACGACCTGTGGGCAGAGCCCGTCTAAGGGCCAATCCGGTCAAGCTCCATGACAACCCCGCCCTTCAAACGGCGGGGTTTGTTTTTTCTGGCTATCGTCTCCACATCAGGACAACCCGTAAAAGGAGAAGAGGCAACATGGCCCATCATTCGGTCATTTACCTGCCCAAAAAGCATGATTACGCCGAACTGACCCGTGTGTGGGAGGCCTCGGTTCGCGCGACTCATGACTTCCTGCCGGAAAACTACATCACGCTGCTCAGGAATCTTCTGGAAACGCAGTACCTGGATGCCGTGAATCTGTTCTGCACCCGCGACTCGCACTTGAACATCACAGGCTTCGGCGGCACCACGCCGGGCAAGCTGGAAATGCTGTTCATTGCCCCGGATTACCGAGGCATGGGGCTGGGCAAGAAACTGCTGAACTACGCGATAGAGAACTACCGGGTGACCGAACTGGATGTAAACGAACAGAACCCGCAAGCCTTGGGGTTCTACGAAAAACAGGGGTTCGAAACAGTGGGCAGGTCCGAGGTGGACGGGCTTGGCAGGCCGTATCCGATGTTACGGATGCGGTTAAAGGCTCAAAGATGAACCTGTAGCAATCCGGCTTGCCGGCGGTGCCGCCCTTTGAACCACCACCGCTGGCAAGCCGGACTGCGGAACTGGGCAAAGCGGTCGCCAAACGTATTGCGCAGGCAACGCTGGTCGAGTTCGCAGCGCCTTGGTGTTCTGCGCCAGCTGCTCAAAGGAATATTGATAATCCGCAGGCATATAGGTAGCGATTTGGTCCTGAAAACGCTCCAGATGAAGTGGGATTCAAGAGCAGACCAACGCCGCTCCCGGAAAAATCCTCCGAATGGAGTCTGATTCGAGAAGCATTTTCAATGTTGCGGCGATTAACGGTGCTTGCACGGGTACAATAGGCGCCTTTCCCTTCTGTTACGGCTTTTCTCATGACTGACCCCATTCGCCTCTCCAAACGCCTTATCGAGCTGGTCGGCTGCTCGCGCCGCGAAGCCGAACTGTTCATCGAAGGCGGCTGGGTAACGGTGGACGGCGTTGTCGTCGACGAGCCGCAATTCAAGGTCGAAAACCAGACCGTCGCTTTGAGCCCGGATGCCAAGGCTGTGACCCCGGAAGCGGTCACCGTTCTGTTCAACGTGCCAGCTGGCATGAGCCCTGAACAGGCCCTGCCGTTGATCACGCCTGAGTCGTTGTCGGCGGAACACAGCTTCAGCAAACGTCCACTCAAGGGCCACTTCCTGCGTCTGGAGGCAATTTCTACGCTGCAGGCCAACGCCAGCGGGTTGATGGTGTTCAGCCAGGACTGGAAAATCCTGCGCAAGCTGACCGACGACCGCAGCAAGATCGAGCAGGAATACGTGGTCGAAATCGATGGCGAAATGGTCGCGCACGGCCTCAATCGCCTGAACCATGGCCTGATGTACAAAGGCAAGGAACTGCCCAAGGTCAAAGCGAGCTGGCAGAACGAAACCCGCCTGCGCTTTGCGATGAAAAATCCGCAGCCAGGGGTCATTGCGCAGCTGTGCGAAGCGGTCGGCCTGAAGGTCGTATCGATCCGCCGAATCCGGGTCGGTGGGGTTTCCATCGGCAAGGTGCCGGAAGGCCAATGGCGCTACATGACCGACAAAGAAAAGTTCTGACCCCCTTTACCTCAGCGCCGCGCCCCATGTTGCGCGCGCTTACACCCGATTGATCAGGAAACACGCATCATGATGAACAACGACGTACTGCGTAGCGTCCGCTACATGCTCGATATCAGCGACACCAAGGTGGTGGATATCATCAAGCTGGGCGGCTTCGATGTGACCAAGGCGCAGGTCATGGCCTTCATGAAGAAGGACGAAGAAGAAGGTTTCGAACCGTGCAGCGACGAGGTCATGGCGCACTTCCTAGACGGTCTGGTGTTCTTCAAGCGCGGCAAGGACGAAAGCCGTCCCCAGCTGGCGATCGAATTGCCTATCACCAACAACATCGTGCTGAAAAAGTTGCGCGTCGCCTTCGAACTCAAGGAAGACGACATGCACGAGATCCTGAAGGCCGCCGAGTTCCCGGTCTCAAAGCCTGAACTGAGCGCTCTGTTCCGCAAGGCTGGTCACAACAACTATCGTCCGTGCGGCGACCAGTTGCTGCGCAACTTCTTGCGTGGCCTGACCTTGCGCGTTCGCGGCTGAATGCTGTCGGTCATTCGATGAATCAAGGCTACAGCGTCTCCCCAATCGGCTTCGTGCGCTCCTGCTTCAAGGAGAAGTTCGCCATACCGCGCCAGCCGCAATTGGCGCCTGCTGCCCGAGGCGTGCTGGAGCTGGTGGCGCCGTTCGATCAGGGCGATGCCGTGCAGGGGCTGGAGCAGGTCAGTCATGTCTGGCTGCTGTTTCTGTTTCATCAGGCGCTGGAAGACAAGCCGCGTCTGAAGGTGCGCCCTCCTCGCCTGGGCGGCAATCAGTCGATGGGGGTCTTCGCTACCCGCGCCACGCATCGCCCGAACGGCATAGGCCAGTCAGTGGTCAAGCTTGAAAAGGTCGAAGCCGGAAGGCTCTGGCTATCTGGCATCGACTTGCTGGATGGTACGCCTGTGCTGGACGTCAAACCCTACGTACCTTATGCCGACGTGATTGCCGATGCCAGCAACAGCATGGCTGCCGCTGCCCCTGAGCTGATTCCCGTGCAATGGGAAGATACCGCCCTGTTGCAGGCGCGCGAGCATGCATTGCGCCTCGGTGAGCCACTGATTGAGCTGATCGAACAGTGCCTGGCCCAGGATCCGCGCCCGGCGTATCAGGTGCCAGCGCCAGAGCGTCGTTACGGTGTGCAGTTCTGGGATCTGGATGTGCGCTGGCACTACCCGCAAGCAGGGCTGATTCGGGTGCTTGAGGTCGTTCCGACTGCCGTTTGATCATCGCTGAGCATGGGGCAAACCGCTGCCCACAAAAAAACCGCCTGGTCCGTGACCTCCAGGCGGTTTTTTTCAGACCCCAAGTGACTGGTGCCTGTACTGACTTGGTCGCGGACAAGTCCGGTGTCACAACATCTGTGACAACGGCTCATCCACGACTGGGTCTGATTCGGTCTGTCTCAAAAACAGGGCAATACAGTTACTTCTCGACGAATGCTCGCTCGATCAGGTAGTCGCCTGGCTCACGCATACGCGGCGAAACTGTCAGACCGAAGCTGTTCAGCACTTCACTGGTCTCGTCGAGCATGCTTGGACTGCCACACAGCATCGCGCGGTCGTCCTGCGGATTGATCGGTGGCAGGCCGATATCGCTGAACAGTTTGCCACTGCGCATGAGGTCGGTGAGGCGGCCTTCGTTTTCGAACGGCTCGCGGGTAACGGTCGGGTAGTAGATCAGCTTGTCGCGCAACGATTCGCCGAAGAATTCGTTCTGCGGCAAATGCTCGGTGATGAACTCGCGGTAGGCGACTTCGTTCACGTAACGCACGCCATGGCACAGGATGACCTTCTCGAAACGCTCATAGGTTTCAGGGTCCTGAATCACGCTCATGAACGGCGCGAGGCCAGTACCGGTGCTGAGCAGATACAAATGCTTGCCTGGCTTCAAGTCATCCAGCACCAGCGTGCCCGTAGGCTTCTTGCTGATGATGATCTCGTCGCCTTCCTTCAGGTGCTGCAGCTGGGAAGTCAGCGGGCCGTCCGGCACCTTGATGCTGAAGAACTCCAGATGCTCTTCCCAGTTGGGGCTGGCGATGGAGTAGGCACGCATGAGCGGGCGCCCGTTTGGCTGCTGCAGACCGATCATGACGAACTGACCGTTCTCGAAGCGCAGACCTGGATCACGGGTGCACTTGAAACTGAAGAGGGTGTCGTTCCAGTGATGAACGCTGAGGACACGCTCGTGATTCATGTTGCTCATGGTACGTGGGAACTCCTGAAATTTGCGCGCGCCAGTGAAAGCGCCATTGCGCGATATTCTAGTGGCAGACACAATATCTGGTAACTGAATTATCAAGATATGGGTTATCGGTTATATAGATATGCGATTTACTCTCCGTCAGCTGCAAGTCTTCGTCGCCGTGGCCCAGCAGGAAAGCGTTTCCCGCGCTGCCGTGCAGCTGTCTTTATCACAATCGGCCGCCAGTACATCCATCACCGAACTCGAGCGGCAGTCCAGTTGCCAGCTGTTCGATCGCGCGGGCAAGCGGCTTAGCCTGAACGCCACCGGCCGACAGTTGCTACCCCAGGCCGTAGCGTTGCTCGACCAGGCCAAGGAAATCGAAGACCTACTCAACGGCAAGTCCGGTTTTGGTTCGCTGGCGGTCGGCGCGACGTTGACCATCGGCAATTATCTGGCGACGTTGCTGATCGGCAGCTTCATGCAGCGCCATCCCGAGAGCCAGGTAAAGCTGCATGTGCAGAACACCGCGAATATCGTGCAGCAAGTCGCGCATTACGAAATCGACCTGGGCCTGATCGAAGGCGACTGCAGCCATCCCGATATCGAGGTTCAAACCTGGGTCGAGGACGAACTGGTGGTGTTCTGTGCGCCGCAGCATCCACTGGCCAAACGTGGTCATGCAACGCTGGCGGAGCTGACTCAAGAGGCGTGGATTTTGCGGGAACAAGGTTCAGGTACGCGACTGACTTTCGATCAGTCGATGCGTCATCACCTCAATAGCCTGAATATACGTCTGGAGCTTGAACACACCGAGGCGATCAAGCGTGCCGTGGAATCGGGACTGGGAATTGGCTGTATCTCCCGGCTGGCGCTGCGAGATGCCTTTCGCCGGGGTAGCCTGGTGGCAGTGGAAACGCCTGAACTGGATCTGGTGCGCCAGTTCTACTTCATCTGGCACAAGCAGAAATACCAGACCTCGGCCATCCGCGAATTTCTGGACCTTTGCCGCTCGTTCACTGCTGGGGTTCGTCGCAGCGACGAGATCGTGTTGCCCAGCATTGCGTGACACGACTCCCGGCTCACAAACGCCAGATCAGCCCAGCAGAATCAGCGCCCAGACCACTGCAATCATGCTCAGCGCAACGAACTGCGCCGCACTGCCCATGTCTTTGGCGTTTTTCGACAGTGGGTGGCGGTCCAGGGAGATCCGGTCAATCGCGGCTTCGATGGCCGAGTTCAGCAATTCGACAATTAGCGCCAGGAGGCAGACAGCGATGAGGATCGCTCGCTCGCCACGGCTGACATGAAACAGGAACGACACCGGAATCAGAATGACGTTGAGCAATACCAACTGACGGAAAGCCGCTTCGCCCTTGAATGCGGCGATCAGGCCGTCTAGAGAATAGCCGGAAGCATTGAGGATACGTTTAAGGCCGGTTTGGCCTTTGAAAGGCGACGTCATAGAAAAAACTACTGATAAATGAAGACGGTAGAGGCTAGTTCAGCGGGGGTCAAAAAAGTGTGAAGAACGACCGCTGAACGTCCGGGGAAAGCGCCGAAACAAGCGCATTAGTTAGGCGAAATCGATTCCAGTTGTTGCAGCAACAAAGCCGCCTGCGTACGGGTGCGCACATTTAGCTTGCGGAAAATCGCCGTCACGTGGGCTTTGATGGTGGCTTCCGAGACGCTGAGCTCGTAGGCGATCTGCTTGTTGAGCAGGCCTTCACAGACCATCGTCAGCACCCTGAACTGTTGGGGTGTCAGGCTGGCGAGGCCTTCGCTGGCAGCCCTGGCTTCGGCAGAGACGCTGACGTTCTCATTGACCTGCGGCGGCCACCACACCTCCCCGTCGAGCACTTTGCGCACCGCCTGCTGGATGACTTCCAGCGAGCTGGACTTGGGAATGAAACCGCTGGCGCCGAATTCCTTCGACTTGACCACCACTGCTGCCTCTTCCTGCGCCGAGACCATCACAACCGGCACCTGCGGATATTGGCCGCGCAACAGCACCAGCCCCGAAAACCCATAAGCGCCGGGCATGTTGAGGTCCAACAGCACCAGGTCCCAATCGGATTTCTCGGTCAGGCGCGCTTCCAGATCGGCGATGCTTTCCGCTTCGACCAAGCGGGCATCGGGACCAAGGCCCAAGGTCAAGGCTTGATGCAAGGCACTGCGGAACAGGGGGTGGTCATCGGCGATCAGGATTTCGTAGGTCATTTCATGATCCTGTTTATAAGTGAGCGCCGACGGATTCGACCCTCACGATGGCATCTAAAAATGCCAACCTTTATAAGCTGCGCCAACGGGGCGCAATCAACCCCAAGAGCAGACAGATAACGGCGTTCAAGCATTCATGCGGCGCCAAGGATGCCCAGCGAAGCCGGGGTGGTCAAGCGTGGCGCTTTACGGCACAGTCTGCGCCCCTGAATCCAGCGAGTGCCATCATGCAAAAACACGCCCTGCGAGCGGACCTGCTCATGCTTCTGACAGCCATGATCTGGGGGTCAGGCTTCGTTGCGCAGACAGCCGGCATGGATCACATCGGGCCTTATCTGTACTCGGGATTGCGTTTTGCCTTGGGCTCGATCTGCCTGTTGCCACTGGTGTTGCGCCAACCTGCGAAGGGTCCTGCGCCAGAGCCGCTACTGACCCGCGGGCTGCTGCAAGGCGGCGTGGTCATGGGCCTCGCGCTGGCATTGGGTATCAATCTGCAGCAGGTAGGCCTTCTGTTTACCAGCGTCACCAACTCGGGCTTCATCACCGGGCTTTATGTGATTGTAGTTCCGCTTCTGGGCCTGCTCCTCGGCCACAAAACCGGGTTGGGGACGTGGCTGGGCTGCATTCTGGCGGTCATCGGCATGTTTCTGCTGAGCGTCGGCGACAACTTTCATGTGGCGTCTGGCGACTGGCTGCAGTTGATCGGCGCGTTTGTCTGGGGCGGGCATGTAATTCTGGTGGGGCTGTTCGCCAGCCGTCACGACCCGATCCGCCTGGCATTCTTGCAGTTCGTGACGTGTTCGGTGGTGAGCCTGATTCTGGCGTTGGTATTTGAACCGATTGCGATGGACGCCATCATCGGCGCCGGCCCGGCCCTGCTTTATGGCGGCCTGGTGGCAGTTGGTATCGGTTACACCTTGCAGGTGGTCGCACAGAAACACGCCATCGCCTCCCATGCTGCGATCATCCTGTCGCTAGAAGCGGTGTTCGCGGCGATTGCCGGAGCCTGGCTGTTGGGTGAGGCTTTGCAGCCCCGCGGCTACGTGGGCTGCGCGCTGATGCTGGCAGGAATGCTGCTGGCGCAGCTGTGGCCGCGCAGGGCAGAAACAGCACATTGATCTGTCTGTAGCAGTCCGGCTTGCCGGCGGAGGCGATCCAGAGGGCGCGGCCGTCGCCGCGCGGACGGCTACGGCGTTTAAAACTCGCTCAGATAAAGGCTTTGAGATAACTGTGCGGGGCATCGTCAGGATCGATCGGCAGCTGGAACTTCGCGCCCAGATAATGGGCACTGAACACATCTAGATAAGCATCCAGTACGCCACGCGCCTGTTGATCGTCCGCCAGTTCCAGACACAGCGCCGCCACTTCGGCAGTGCAGAAATGGTCATCGCGCTTCGAGCGACGCAGGCGATAACGCGACATCTGCTCCGGCTCCAGACTCAGCACCGGCAAATGGTCCAGATAGGGGCTCTTGCGGAACATCTTGCGCGCTTCCGGCCAGGTGGCGTCCAGCAGGATGAAGAGCGGACGCTTGCCCTCCTCCAGCTTTACCTCGGTAACCACGCGCTCCGCTGCCACGAACTCACCGGGAAAAACGATATAAGGCTGCCACTGCGGGTCGTTCAGCAGGGCCGGCAGTTTTTCGTCCACATCGGTGCGCGACCAGCTGAACGCCTCGGTGTCCTTGATCACGTCGGCGATCAGCCAGCCAGTATTGGTGGGTTTCAGCGGCTCGGTGTCATACATCAACAGGCAAACGCCCGACTTCGCCTGAACAGTCGGTTTCCAGGCGCACAGGCAATAACTTTCTATGACTCGACACCCTGCGCAACGAGGCGCACGGGAACCTCGAGCGATGAAGGGTCTGGTGCTACGGGCCAGGCGTTCGGAGCGCAGACGTGAGACGGCATGGCTCATGGGACGAACCACCCACGTAACGGCGATGGGCGGCAAAAAGGCAGCGACACGATGGGCATCCGGCAGGAAAAAGTCGTTGCAGTCTATCAGAGCGACCCGGTTCTCTGGTGTCCGCCGAGGCGACTCCCCTATACTTGCCGGCCTTGAAAGCCCCACGTCACCAGTGAACGCCGGCGCCTGTCGCCGGTCCAACGACGTTCACTGCCCCAGGAGAATCCAATGCTGCGCCTCATCGCCCCCGCCCTCACGCTTTTGCTCGTCGCTCCGCTGTGCGCCAACGCGGCGTCCAAACAGGATTACGAACTGAACAAAGAGCTGGAACAAGTCGCGGCGAAAAGCAACGTCGGCAAGCCAAACGCGATCAGTGAAGACATCCTCGATCAGGGCTACACCGTCGATGGGAAAATCCTGATCGATCATCTGAGCGTGCAGGCAGGTCAGGCACAGCAAATGCGCGAGAACCCGGAGCTGGTGGGCCGTCAACTGGGGACGAGCGTCTGCCGTAACCCTGGATATCGTCAACTGATGGCCAAGGGCGCGATCCTGCGTTACGAGTTCACGGAATACAAAACCAATCGCCCGATCACCACGCAGCAGATCACCGCAGCGGACTGCTCTGCCAAGCCACCCGCCAAGAAGAAGTAACCGCCCGCCTAGTGCGCCGCGCGCCGTTGCTGATCATCGGCGCGCAACTCGGGGACCAGCGCTTGAAGATAAAAGGAACGCCTGCCGTTCTGCTTCAGGCGCTTCACGCATTCCTGCTCCAGGGTCGAATGATTGCTACGTGCGGCCTCGGTCAGTGAACGGAGCAGATCCTGATCGACTTCCAGCCTGATGATTTCCATTTCATCCCTCCATGGCTCGTCCACACCCCCAAAAGCAGTGTGGGCAAAACCTCGATGACTTCCGGCCGACGCGGCTGAGCATACGATGCGTCGACGCTATCCAGGTTGCGATGGCGTTGACCTTGCCATGTCCTTCAGTAAATCAGAGGGGTCACACCTGTCCTGACTGGCCGACGAGCGGAGAAAACAGTCAACGACTGCCGTAAAGAGTCGTTGCCAGCCCTGACGTTCAGGCACATCATCAAGCCATCGGTATTCACGAAGAGTCATATTTTGGTCACGCTATCGAGGCAAAAGGGGGTTGCCTTTCGCTGTCGCTATCCTCAATGTTTTTCTTTTCAACCCAAGGACATAGGCAGAATCAGTGTGGCGCTACCTGTCGCCATTCATAACTGACCGCCGCCAAAGGTGGACTAGCAGCAGCGACGCATGAGGCGTCGTGATCATGTCGCGACAGACAGGATCGATGATTCTGCACAAGGAGAAAGTCTGAATGCCTTACGTACCCAATGACTTGCTGTCTCGTCACTTCCAGAGCAACGGTATTGACCTCACCAGCAAGGTCGACGAACAACTCAATGTGGTTGCTCCCAACAGCCCCAACCTTGCGCTGTACCGCGACATGATACTGACCGTCCTGCGCATGGCTCAGGACGATCGCAACCGCTGGAATGCCAAGATCACGTTGCAGGCATTGCGCGAACTGGACAACGCCTTCCGCGTGCTCGAGCAATTCAGGGGCCGTCGCAAGGTCACGGTTTTCGGCTCCGCGCGTACTCCCATCGAACATCCCATGTATGCCCTGGCTCGAGAACTGGGCGCGAAGCTTGCGGCTTCCGACCTGATGGTCATCACAGGCGCCGGTGGCGGGATCATGGCCGCTGCCCACGAAGGCGCCGGGCTGGATTACAGCCTTGGGTTCAACATCACGCTGCCCTTCGAACAACATGCCAATGCCACGGTCGACGGCACCGGTAATCTGCTGCCGTTCCACTTCTTCTTCACCCGCAAGCTGTTCTTCGTCAAGGAGGCGGACGCCCTTGTGCTGTGCCCAGGAGGCTTCGGCACCCTGGACGAAGCGCTGGAGGTCTTGACGCTGATTCAAACCGGTAAAAGCCCACTGGTTCCGATAGTGCTGCTGGATGCGCCAGGCGGCACCTTCTGGGAGGGCGCTCTTAACTTCATCAAGAACGAACTGGAAGCCAACCGGTACATCCTTGCAACCGACATGAACCTATTGAAGCTGGTGTACAGCGCAGATGAGGCCGTCGCAGAGATTAACCAGTTCTACAGCAACTTCCACTCGAGTCGCTGGCTGAAAAACACCTTCGTGATTCGCATGCACCATGCGCTGAGTGATAAAGCCCTGGCACATATGGAACAGGCATTCGCCGACCTGCGTCTGAGTGACGATTTCCATCAGCATGGTTATCAGGAAGAACACGATGAAGAGCAGTTCAGCCACCTGACCCGCCTGGCATTCAAGTTCAACGGCCGGAATCATGGACGGCTGCGAGCGCTGGTGGACTACATCAACGTGAGCGAGAACTGGGCCAAACCCGTACAGCCTCAGCAAGCCCGAGGCAGGGAACCTTTGCAGGCGACGTAATGGAACGCAGATAGTCGGTCATCGTTCCCACGCTCTGCGTGGGAATGTCCTTCGAGGCGCGGCGGCTCAACACCCGGAACTAATAATCATCGCCGCCCTTCCCGCTCAGCAAACGACTGATGAGCTCAGGCGGATACCCCCGATAACTCAGAAAACGCATCTGTTGCCCTCGTTCTCGAGCGTCTTTGGGGAGTTCCCCGGCAAACTTGCGTCGCCAGGATTCTTCCAGCTTTTCTCGCCAGTCAATTCCGCTCTCACGCAGAGCCTGCTCAATATCTGAACGTTGCAAGCCTCGCTGCCCAAGCTCTTCGCGAATTCGCAAAGGGCCGTATCCAGAGCGGGCACGGTAGGAGACAAAGCTTTCAAGGTAACGGGATTCGGACAGCAGTCCCTCTTCCGTCAGGCGGTCGAGGGCAGCTTCGATCAATTCAGGCGGGGCGCCGCGCTGACGCAGTTTACGCGTCAGCTCGACTCGACCATGCTCGCGACGTGCGAGCAGGTCCATTGCGGTACGCCGTACGGCGACGGGCGTATCAAGCTCTAACGGCATGGCTGCAATCAGAGATCGGCGTCAGCTTCAACTTCAGCCATAGTGTCTTCGGCAACCCGAGACGACTGAGCTTTGACATCAGGTGCTGCGGTCAGCAGCTTTTCACGGATTTGTTTCTCCAGAGTCGCGCCGATTTCCGGGTTGTCCTGCAGGAACTTGGCCGAGTTGGCTTTACCTTGACCGATCTTGTTGCCCTGATAGCTGTACCAGGCACCGGATTTCTCCAGCAGACCGTGGAGCACGCCCAAGTCGATGATTTCACCGTTACGGTAGATACCCTTGCCGTACAGTATCTGGAATTCAGCCTGACGGAATGGCGGAGCTACCTTGTTCTTCACGACCTTGACGCGGGTTTCGCTACCGATCACTTCGTCGCCGTCTTTCACCGCGCCAGTACGGCGGATGTCCAGACGAACCGATGCGTAGAACTTCAGCGCGTTACCACCGGTGGTGGTTTCCGGGCTGCCGAACATGACACCGATTTTCATACGGATCTGGTTGATGAAGATGACCAGGCAGTTGGCGTTCTTGATGTTACCGGTGATTTTACGCAGCGCCTGGGACATCAGACGAGCTTGAAGGCCGACGTGCATGTCGCCCATTTCGCCTTCGATTTCAGCCTTTGGTACCAGAGCGGCAACGGAGTCGACAACGATCACGTCGATGGCGTTGGAGCGCACCAACATGTCGGTAATTTCCAGCGCCTGCTCACCGGTGTCCGGCTGCGAGACCAGCAGGTCGTCGACATTGACGCCCAGCTTGCCGGCATATTCAGGATCAAGAGCGTGCTCGGCGTCGACGAACGCACAAGTGGCGCCCATCTTCTGCGCTTCGGCAATGACCGACAGGGTCATGGTGGTTTTACCGGAAGACTCAGGGCCGTAGATTTCAACGATCCGGCCTTTTGGCAGACCGCCGATACCAAGTGCGATATCGAGGCCCAGCGAGCCGGTGGAGATAGCAGGAATAGCCTGGCGGTCGTGGTCGCCCATGCGCATCACGGCGCCTTTGCCGAACTGACGCTCGATTTGACCCAAGGCCGCAGCCAAGGCTTTCTTCTTGTTGTCGTCCATTGAAGTCCTCTCGTAATCGGTTAGGCCTGATGGCCGATATAACTGTATAAGTAGCCAGTATTATTCCACAGGGTTGAGCGCGCGCCTACCCCCGATTTTGTATTTCTCCGACAGTGAGCCGGATCAGCCCCTCTAGAGCGGCCTTCACCGTTTGTCGGCGTACCGAATCGCGGTCTCCGTCGAACTGAAAGCGCTCAGCGATCAACTGCTCTGCCGCCCCCCAGCAAATCCAGACAGTGCCGACCGGCTTCTCTGGCGAGCCGCCATCGGGCCCGGCCACACCACTGACAGCAACGGAGAATCGCGCCGTACTGTTGGTCTGGGCTCCGCGTGCCATGGCCTCGACCACTTCCCGACTGACGGCACCCACGCGGCCGAACAATGCTTGCGGAACGCCCAGCTGTTGCGTTTTCTGGTGATTGGAGTAAGTGACATAACCGGCTTCAAACCACGCCGAGCTGCCTGGAATACGAGTGATGGCCTCGGCGATACCGCCGCCGGTACAGGATTCAGCCGTGCTGACCTGCGCCCCCGCCTCAAGCAGACGCTGACCCAGCGTGGCCGCCAATTGGGTGATGTGATCCACAGAACTTCTCCGTATCGATCGAACAATGAGCACACGCTACACGAGCGTCACTCATTGGCAAGGCAGGACGCGGCCATAAGCACCGCCGCGCCTGCTGTTTTATCTAGGCAGGCTCCTGCTGCCTTGCCGTTTCCTGCTTCTTTTCCGGGCAGGGTTTCCTGACCGTTTCAACGATAGTTTCCCGAGGCCGTTGTCGCGCTTCCTCAAGGGTGATGAAGCGTCCGTTGGTTGAATCCCTTCCACGTTTACGTCGCATATAAGGTCCTTTTCTTAAATGACGTGCCCGGAATCGGGCAGCAACCACGACAGCCTAGACAGCTCAAGGCGACTCATGTGGATTCAGAAACGAGCCGTCACGAATAACCGGAGCCTGCGGCCCGCGAACGTGCGTGGTAACCTTGCGCCCATCGCAAAAGCAATCGGATCTGACGTCGGCCCACGTAGGTGGTGTTCCACGCGACGCTCCTTATTTGCCTCAATCTCCCAACGAATTTGCCTAAATAACTGATGAATAAAGCAATTTCCGACCTCTCTTCGCACACCCCCATGATGCAGCAATACTGGAGGCTGAAGAATCAGCATCCGGACCAGTTGATGTTCTATCGCATGGGCGACTTCTACGAGATCTTCTACGAAGACGCGAAGAAGGCGGCCAAGTTGCTGGACATCACCCTGACCGCCCGCGGGCAATCGGCCGGGCAGAGCATCCCGATGTGCGGCATCCCGTACCACGCCGCCGAAGGCTATCTGGCCAAACTGGTAAAGCTGGGCGAATCGGTGGTGATCTGCGAACAGATCGGCGATCCGGCGACCAGCAAGGGGCCGGTCGAGCGCCAGGTGGTCCGCATCATTACCCCAGGCACCGTGAGCGACGAGGCGCTGCTTGATGAGCGTCGCGATAACCTGATCGCCGCCGCACTGGGTGATGAACGTCTGTTCGGCCTGGCCGTTCTGGACATCACCAGTGGCAATTTTACCGTTCAGGAAATCAAGGGCTGGGAAAACCTGCTGGCGGAACTTGAACGCATCAATCCAGTTGAGCTGCTGATTCCGGATGATTGGCCACAAGGCTTGCCTGCCGAGAAGCGTCGCGGCGCTCGTCGCCGTGCCCCTTGGGATTTCGAACGCGACTCGGCACATAAAAGCCTGTGCCAGCAGTTTTCGACCCAGGACCTCAAAGGGTTCGGCTGCGAGATGCTGACCCTGGCCATCGGCGCCGCCGGTTGCCTGCTAGGCTACGCTAAGGAAACCCAGCGCACCGCCCTGCCGCACCTGCGTAGCCTGCGCCATGAGCGCATGGACGACACGGTCATCCTTGACGGCGCCAGCCGCCGCAATCTGGAACTCGATACCAACCTGGCAGGCGGGCGCGACAACACGCTGCAGTCGGTCATGGACCGTTGCCAGACCGCCATGGCGACACGCCTGCTCACCCGCTGGCTGAATCGTCCGCTGCGGGACCTGAAAGTGCTGGAAGCTCGTCAGGAGTCGATCAGCTGTTTCCTGGAGCGCTACCGGTTCGAGAATCTGCAGCCACAGTTGAAAGAGATCGGCGACATCGAGCGGATTCTCGCGCGTATCGGCCTGCGCAACGCTCGTCCCCGAGACCTGGCGCGCCTGCGTGACGCGCTCGGTGCCCTGCCGGAGTTGCAACTGGCTCTGACCGAACTCGAAGCACCGCACATTCAGCAACTGGCTAAGAGTGCCAGCACTTACCCCGAATTGGCCGACCTGCTGCAACGAGCCATCATCGATAACCCGCCCGCCGTCATCCGTGACGGTGGCGTGCTCAAGACGGGTTACGACGCAGAACTCGACGAATTGCTGTCCCTGAGCGAGAACGCAGGTCAATTTCTGATCGACCTGGAAACCCGGGAGAAAGCCCGTACCGGCCTTGCCAATCTCAAGGTCGGTTACAACCGCGTGCATGGCTACTTCATCGAACTGCCGAGCAAGCAGGCCGAGCAGGCGCCGGCTGACTACATCCGCCGCCAGACTCTCAAGGGCGCCGAGCGCTTTATTACGCCCGAGCTGAAAGAGTTCGAAGACAAGGCGCTGTCGGCGAAGAGCCGTGCGCTGGCTCGCGAAAAAATGCTCTACGAGGCGCTACTGGAAGACCTGATCGGTCATCTGGCACCCCTGCAGGACACCGCCGCTGCTTTGGCCGAACTGGATGTGCTGAGCAATCTCGCCGAGCGCGCCCTGAATCTGGATCTGAACCGCCCGCGCTTCACCGACGAGCCATGCATGCGCATCGAGCAAGGTCGTCATCCGGTGGTTGAACAAGTGCTATCATCGCCGTTCGTGGCCAACGATCTCGACCTGAACGACAACACCCGCATGCTGGTGATCACCGGCCCGAACATGGGCGGTAAATCCACCTACATGCGTCAGACCGCCCTGATCGTGCTGCTGGCCCACATCGGCAGCTTCGTTCCGGCCGCCAGTTGCGAGCTATCGCTGGTCGATCGCATTTTCACCCGTATCGGCTCCAGCGATGACCTGGCCGGTGGTCGCTCGACGTTCATGGTGGAGATGAGCGAAACCGCGAACATCCTGCACAACGCCACGGACAAGAGCCTGGTATTGATGGACGAAGTAGGTCGCGGCACCAGCACCTTCGACGGTCTCTCGCTGGCCTGGGCTGCGGCAGAATGTCTCGCCCAACTGCGTGCCTATACGCTGTTCGCCACTCACTATTTCGAGCTGACGGTATTGCCGGAAAGCGAACCGCTGGTGGCCAATGTCCATCTCAACGCCACCGAGCACAACGAACGTATCGTGTTCCTGCATCGCGTGCTGCCAGGGCCGGCGAGCCAGAGCTACGGTTTGGCGGTGGCTCAGTTGGCGGGGGTTCCAGGCAAGGTGATCAGTCGCGCCAAGGAACATTTGCAGCGTCTGGAAACCACCAGCCTGCCCCATGAACAGCCCAGGTCGAAGCCAGGCAAACCTCCGGTACCCATGCAAAGCGACATGTTCGCCAGCCTGCCGCACCCGGTGCTCGATGAATTGTCGAAACTGAAAATAGACGACATGACGCCACGCCAAGCTATCGAATGGTTATATGGACTGCAAAACCGGATCTAACGGTATCCGTAACAAGCTGTTAGAATCCCGCGCGGTTTGGGAACGGTACAGCCTCTAGCCGGGCCGTAAGAGATCCGAGCCGCGTTCGAACGCAGCGAACCAGAGCCTTGCTCACATGCCCCGTGGCCGTGAAGCCGGGTTGACTGCGTTCTGAATGGCCCGGGAACGTTCCCAACCGAGCAACCCTACCGTGAAGGGCTCTGCTGCCGCCGCCTGAGGAGAGAATTAGAAATGACCTTCGTCGTCACCGACAACTGCATCAAGTGCAAGTACACCGACTGCGTAGAAGTCTGTCCGGTGGACTGCTTCTACGAAGGCCCGAACTTCCTGG
>Ga0308159_1000450_pt1 | contig 95775 bp, 93 predicted proteins | sample PhyCR1_FD_201040 | JGI IMG/M metagenome (GOLD analysis project Ga0308159, IMG submission 201040) | Phyllosphere microbial communities from UC Gill Tract Community Farm, Albany, California, United States - DLSLC.R1 | ecosystem: Host-associated > Plants > Phyllosphere > Unclassified | place: USA...
CCCGCGGGCGTGCAGCTCGTCGAGTTCGAGGAGCCGCTGCTCCGGCGAGCTCCGACGGGCACCGTGCGGGCGCCGACTGCGGACGACCGCGATGCACACGGCGACGATGACCGCGATGACGATGAGTGCCATCAGCAGGGTCCAGACGAGGTCGTAGACCGGCGGGATCAGGGGGTTCTGCACTTCTTCGGAGGCCATCATCGTCCGCGCAGCGCTTCGGCTCGGGCGCTGCGGTGCTCCTCGTCGGAGATCACGCCGCGGGCGTGCAGGTCGTCGAGTTCGGCGAGCCGCTGTTCGAGCGGCTTGTCCGGTGCGAACGTGCGGCTCTGCATCGCCTGGTACGCGATGTCCTCCTGCATGGTGAGCGGGTTCTGACCACGGTCGGCCATCCGCTTGCCCCGGTAGAGCGCCAGGATGACGATCGTCAGGGTCGTGAGGATCGCCAACGCCGCGACGACCCCGAACGCGATGCCGAACCAGCCGTCGAACAGGTCGGGCATCCCCGACTCCCCCGGACCCTCGAGCTCACTGAACGCGGACCAACTGAGCACCATCGCGCTCCCCCTTCTCACAACGACGAGCGAAGCGTAGCGCGAGACGGGGAACACGAGCGGGCGTTCCTTCCCAGAACGCCCGCGATGGAACGTGGAAACGGGCGTACCTGGTTGGAACTTCTGACCAGGTACGCCCGAAATCACCCGGTACGCCCGCTCCGACCAGGCAGTGCGAACCCCACCAGCCAGCGCAACCCACACCACCCAGCGCAACCCCCACCCAGCCCAGCCCAGCCCGACCCCCGGCCAGCCCCAGCCCGCTCAGCCGCGGAGCGGCCCCGAGCCCGGAACGTTCGCACCGTCCGCGAACCCGGCCACGAGTGCCCGCAACGCTTCTTCGGAGGTGTGTCGGGCCTCCCATCCGAGCACCGACCGGGCACGGTCGGTCCGCATGATCGGCACGCCGGCGGCGATGTCGACCCACCCGGCGTCCGTCGGCTGCAACCGCAGCCGCCACGTCACCGTCACGACCCCGCGCAGCAGCCGCAGCGGGATCCGGACGGCACCGAGCATGCCGAAGGCGCGCGCCAGTCGCGGCGGGTTGAGCACGGGCGACGCGGCGATGTTGAATGCCCCCGCTGCCCGTCGGTCGACCGCGCGCCAGTAGGCGTCGGCGACGTCGTCGGCGTGCACGGCCTGGAACACGAACGCGTACGGCAACGGCAGCACGAGCCAGCGGATCCACCGCACGATCGACATCGGCACGAGGTGTCCGAGGAACAGCCCCCGGATCTCGGCGGCGGCGTCCCGCTGGAAGATCAGTCCCGGGCGCAGCCGCGTGACGGTGACGGAGGGGTGGTCGGCCTCGAACGCGTCCATCGCGGCCTCGTTGGCGGCCTTGTGGATCGAGTACGTCGCCGTCGGGATGCCGTCCGTCGGCCAGCTCTCGTCCACGGGGACGCGCTTGCCGTCGACGTCCACCCCGCGGTAGGCGCCGACCGAGGACGCGACGACGACCTGGGGCACCTCGGCCCGCGCGACCGCCGCCAGGACGTTCGCCGTCCCGGTCACGTTCGTGCGGTGCTGCGCAGGGATGTCGTGCGTCGGCTGGAGCGCCCACGCCAGGTGGACGACGGCGTCGGCACCCTGGAACACGGCGGCGAGCTGGTCCACGGCGTCCGCGGCGCCGACGTCGACGGCGTGCCAGACGGCGGCGTCGTACGGCTCCGCGCGCAGGTCCGGCAGCCGCCGGGCGACGCCGACGATCTGGACGTCGGCGGCGTCACGGCCGGCGCCGTCACGGCCGGCATCACCGTCGCCGTCGGCGCGCACGGCCGCGAGCCGACGGAGCACCGCCGTCCCCACGTTGCCGGTCGCACCGACGACGACGATGCGCATCAGGCTGCGGCCATCGCGGGGTCGAGCACGACCTTGACGCAGTCGTCCTGCTTCTTCTGGAAGACCTCGTACATGTGCGGGGCATCCTCGAGCGAGACGCGGTGGGTGGTCAGGTCGAGCGTGCCGAGCGGGTCCGACGGGTCGGAGACGAGCGGCATGATGTCGTCGATCCAGCGCTTCACGTTGCACTGGCCCTCGCGGATGGTGATCTGCTTGTCGAACAGCGTCATCATCGGCATCGGGTCGGCCATGCCGCCGTAGACACCGCTCAGCGAGACGGTGCCGCCGCGACGGACCAGGTCGATGGCCGCGTGCACGGCCGCCAGGCGGTCGACGCCGGCGGTCTCGATCGCCTTCTGCGCGAGCTTGTCGGGCAGCAGGCCGGCGGCGCGCTGTGCGAAGCCCGCCATCGGGTTGCCGTGGGCCTCCATGCCGACGGCGTCGACGACCCCGTCGGGGCCACGGCCGTCGGTCAGGTCGACGAGCTCGGGCACCAGGTCCTTCGTCAGGTCGAACACCTCGGCACCGTGCTTCGCCCCCAGGTCGCGGCGGACCTGCTCGGGGTCGACGGCGAGCACGCGGTAGCCGAGGTGCTTGCCGATGCGGGCGGCGAACTGGCCGACCGGGCCGAGGCCGAGCACGGCGAGGGTGCCGCCCTCGGGCACCTGGGCGTACTGCACGGCCTGCCACGCGGTCGGCAGGATGTCGCTCAGGAACAGCCAGCGGTCATCTGGGGTGCCGTCGTCCGGCACGACGATGGGGCCGTAGTCGGCGTGCGGCACGCGCAGGTACTCCGCCTGGCCACCGGGGACCTGGCCGTACATCTTCGTGTAGCCGAACAGCGAGGCGCCGGTGCCGTACTCGGTCACCTGGGTGGTCTCGCACTGCGACTGCAGGCCGTGCTGGCACATCCAGCAGTGGCCGCAGGAGATGTTGAAGGGGATGACGACCCGGTCGCCGACCTTCAGGTTCGTGACGCCGGATCCGACCTCTTCCACGATGCCCATCGGCTCGTGGCCGAGGACGTCGCCGCGGTCGATGTACGGGCCGAGCACGCGGTACAGGTGCAGGTCGGAGCCGCAGATCGCCGTGGAGGTGATCCGCACGATCGCGTCGGTCGGCTCCTGGATGGTCGGGTCGGGGACGGTCTCGACGGACACCTTCTCGGTGCCCTGGTAGGTCAGTGCGCGCACGTTGCGTTCCTCTCGTGGTCGCTTCGAGCCTGCCTGGAGGCACGACTCGCGTTCCCCTCCTCGGTACGCGCCCGCCCCGTGGACGCTCCCAGCCCCGCGTCCCCTCGCGCACGTCGGCGCGGGTGGGCAGCGGTGGTCGCGACCTCAGGCGAGGACGGCTGCGAGGGCCCGCTCGTGCTCGTCGCGACCGCCCGGTCCGGCACTGCCGGCGAGCATGATGAGCGCCTTCCACAGCGCCCATCCCCGGGCGCGCGCCCACGTGTCGTCGTCCAGGTCGACGGCCTGCCGGAACACCCGTCGCGCCGGGCCGTCCAGCATCGTCCACGCGAGCACGAGGTCGCACGCCGGGTCCCCCACGCCGCACGTGCCGAAGTCGATCACCGCGCACAGCCGCCCGGTGTCGTCGACGAGCAGGTTGCCCGGGGCGACGTCTCCGTGGAACCAGACGGCCGGCCCGTCCCAGCGGCTGGCGAGGGCCTCGTCCCAGACCCGTTCGCAGGCGCCGCGGTCGACGACGGTGCCGTCGGTCCCACCCCTGCCGCCGCCGAGCGTGTCGAGCGCCGCCCGCACCTCGGCGTCGTACACGGACGGGTGCTCCCCGCGGTGGAACGAGTGCGCGCCGGCGGTGGGGCCGCCCGTCGCCGGGACGCTCCGGAGCTGCCGGAGCACGGCACCGACCTCCGCCGCGAAGCGCTCGTGGTCGAGGTCGTCGACCTGCACGGCGGGCACCCCGTCGAGCCACCGCCGCACCGACCACGGGAACGGGTACCCCTGGCCCGGTTCCCCGAGCGCCACGGGCTCCGGGACCGCGACGTCCAGCCGTCGGGCGAGGTACGGCAGGACGTCCTGTTCCTTATCGACCGCCGGCACGTAGCCGGCCGCGCTCGGCAGTCGCACCGACAGGGCGTCCCCGAGCCGGTAGGTGCGGTTGTCCCAGCCCTGGTGGTCGACCTCGCGCACGGGCAGGTCGGCCCAGTCGGGGAACTGCTCCGCGACGAGTCGTTCGACGAGTCCGGCGTCGATCCGGGGCACCTCGGTGTGCATGCCCGCAGCATAGGTGGCGGACCCGACACGGCGGTGGGGCCGGTGCGCGCCGGGCCCCAGCAGCGGGGCGGACCCGCACCGGGCCTCCCGGCCGTCGCCGCAGGCGGGTGCTGCCAGGGCGAGCAGCGCGCCCCGCGCGACCGCGAGCGCCGTCAGCCCCGCAGCCGGTCGCGCTCCGCCGGCGGAAGGTGCTCGGTCGCCGTCCGGCGGGCGGCCGGGCTGAGGAACCGGCCGCTCTGTTCGAGGAACGCCACGAGCGCCGATTCGGACGCCCGCTTCCCCGTCTCGCGCAGGACCAACCCGAGCGCCGACTGCACCGTCTCGCTGCGCTCCCGCACCAGGCGTCCGGCGATCCCGAGGGGCACCTCGCCGTCCCCCTGCTTCACGAACGCCAGGGTCGCCACGACCGCGATCCGGCGGACCATCGCGACGTCGGACTTCGCCAGCGCGAACAACGGGCCGGTCGAAGCGCCCAGCAACGGTGCGCCGACGAGTTCCTCGGCCGCCAGGTCGACGAGCACCGGGTCCTCGAACCGTTCGGCCTTCGCCGCCGACAGGTACTCGTCGGTGAGCTCCGGGTCCGGGTGCGCCCGCATCGCCTGCACGAGCAGCAGGACGGCGACGAGCTTCGCGCCGTCGTCCTCGCTCCAGAGCAGCGCCGAGCGCTCCCCCTCGTCGAGGTCGTGGAACTGCCGCGCGACCCGGCGGGCCGCGGCGACGTCACCGGTGGTGCGGGCGAACGCCGCCAGCACCGCCTCCGCGTCGCGCCCTGCCTGGAGGCCCGTCACGCGACCTCACCGTCGCTCGCGTCGTTCTGTGGTGCCCTCCGGCGTCCGCGGCTGAGCACGATGACCGCGACGACCACCAGGAACGCCGCGAACAGCCAGGTGCCCACCTGCGGGTCCACCAGGCGCGCCAGCACGGCACCACCCGGAGAGCACACGGCGGCGGTGATGCCGACCGTCAGCCCGACCCGCAGGTCGACCGCACGGCGCCGCAGGTTCGCGACCGTCCCGGACACCGACGTCGGCACCATCGTGAGCAGCGACGTGCCCTTCGCCAGCAGGTCCCCGGCGCCGAGCACGACCTCGAGCCCCGGCACGATGACGACCCCGCCACCGACCCCGACGAGCCCGGACAGCACGCCCGACAGCAGCCCGAGCAGCAGCAGGACGATCGCCTCGACGATCCCGAAGTTCACCTCGCCACCGCGGGTCGGCACCGTCGTGAACAGCGACACGAGCACGACGGCGATGAACCCGACGAAGACCCACGGCAGCGCGCGGAGCGGCAGGGCACGGAGGAGCCGGGCACCGATCGGGGCACCGATGACGCTGCCGACCGCCAGGGTCAGGGCCGCGAGCCAGTGCACCTCGCCCTGCACGGCGTAGGTGACCGCGCCGACGACAGCCGCGGGGGCGATCGCCACGAGCGAGGTCGCCGAGGCCCGACGCTGGTCCATCTGCGCGAAGGCCATGAGCGCCGGCACCACGATGACCCCACCGCCGACGCCGAACAGCCCGGACAACACGCCCGCCAGGGCCCCGATCGCCACCAACACGAGCACCGTTCCGCCGCGCTTCCTCATCCCGCCCAGGCTATCCGCGCCGCCGGCGTGCTCTCGCACGGTGCGAGGTGGCCCGCACTTGGAGTGCAGAAATGGTCGGGTACCCGAAGGCGACCCGACCATTTCTGCTCACGAAGCGAACGCCGAACCGCCCCACGCCGCGCCCGCGACCACGCCTCAGCGGAAGTGCATGTTCTTCAGCGGGTCGACGAGGGTGCCGTTCCGCCGCGTCTCGACGTGCACGTGCGGCCCCGTCGACTGCCCGGTGTTGCCGGACTTCGCGATCTCGGTGCCGAGCTTCACGATCTGCCCCTGCTTCACCTCGATCTTGCTGAGGTGCGCGACCAGCACCGCCGTCATGCCGTACGTGACGACGATGTAGTTGCCGTAGGCCGCGTCGTTCGCGATGGTCTTGGTGACCGTCCCCGTCCCGGAGCCGTACACGGCCGTCCCGACCGGCACCGGGGCGTCGGTGCCCTGGTGGTAGCGCGGGACGTGCCCGGCGCCGCGGTCGTCGCCGTACCGGCCGGTGATCTTCGTGCCGTTGACGGGCCAGGCCAGGCCGGTGACCGGTCGGCTCGACCAGACGCGGGTGTCCTTCGCGCCGTAGAGCACGACATTGCCGTCGACCTGGACGAGCAGGTTGCCCGACCCGGCGGTGCTGGTGCGCGAGCTCCAGAGCGCGACCTTCTTGCGCGATGCGTCACGGGTCCAGATGACGAAGTTGCCCTTGGCCTGCAGCTCGGCCCAGGCGCCCGGGTGCCCGCCGGTGCGCGACTGCCAGACGACGCGACCGCTGACCTTCTGCACCAGGTTGCCGTCGGTGCGCATGTTGAGGATGCGCGTGTTCGAGGTGTCGGATCGCAGCACGGTGCCGCCCAGGATGGTGTTCCCCGACGGGACGCGGTCCTGGTAGCCGTTCCAGCTCACGACGACGGTCTTGCCGGCGAGCAGCGCCATCGTGCCGTCGGCGCGCACCTTCAGCGCGGTCGAGTTCACGGTGCCGGCCGAGGCCCAGCGGGCCACACGCTTGCCGTTCTTCGTGATGTCGAGGGCGCGGTTCTTGCCGACCACGGCGATCGCGCCGGAGTTGCCGGCGGTGTTCGACGCCCACAGCACGCGGTTGCCGATGCCGTACTCGACCAGGTTGCCGTCGCCCTGCATGATGAGCTTGAACTGGCCGTTCGGCGACGTGACCTGGTCGCCGGGCAGGATCTTGGTGCCGGCCGGGGCCGAGCCGACCCAGACCGCAGAGGCCGCTGCCGGTTCGGCTGTCGCCACGAGCGCCCCCGCCGCCAGGGCCAGTGCCGTCACGGCGCCGGCGATGCGTGGGAGTCGGCGCGCACGTGCGACGGTCGACGGAGTGGTGGTCATGGATCCCCTGCCCTGGAACCGACCGTGCGAGCGCGCGGTCGTTCGGCGCTCGCCCTGCACGAGTCGCCGAACGATGTTCGCTTTTCTGCGCGGGGTGCACAACCCCTTGGACGGGGGGTGTACAGCACGGAGCCGATCGCCGCGGGACAGGATGGGACCATGTCGACGCCGAACCCCGCCTTCGTCCCGCCCGCTGCGCAGACCACCCGTCCGGACCTGCGGGGCACGTTCGGGATGGCGGCGTCGACGCACTGGATCGCGACGGCGACCGCCCAGTCGGTGCTCGAGCGCGGAGGCAACGCGTTCGACGCGGCCGTGGCCGGGGCCTTCGTCCTGCAGGTCGTGGAGCCCCACCTGAACGGCCCCGGGGGCGACCTGACGGCGGTCTTCGCGACGGCGGTCAACCCCGTGCCGACGGTGCTGGTCGGTCAGGGTCCCGCGCCCGAGGGCGCGACCCCGGAGCACTACCGCGCCGAGGGCCTCGACCTGGTCCCCGGCTCCGGCGCGCTGGCCGCGACCGTCCCCGGCGCGGTCGACGCCTGGCTGCTCCTGCTCCGCGACCACGGCACGTGGGAACTGGCCGACGTCCTCGCCCCCGCGATCGGGTACGCCCGCGACGGCCACCCGGTCGCACCTGCGGTGGTCCGGACGATCACCGCCGTGCGCGGCCTGTTCGAGCAGCACTGGCCCACCTCCGCCACGCAGTGGCTGCCGGGAGGCACGGTGCCGGTCCCCGGGGACCTGGTGCGCAACGACGCACTCGCCGCAGTGCTCGACCGGCTGATCGAGGCCGGCGCCGGTGCCGGCAGCCGGACCGGCCGCATCGATGCGGCCCGGTCCGAATGGGCGGAGGGGTTCGTCGCCGAGGCGATCGACCGGTTCGTCCGCGAACCGCACCGGCACGCGTCGGGCACCGACCACGCCGGGGTCATCCGGGCGTCCGACCTGGCGGCGTTCCGGGCGTCGTACGAACCCGCGACGACCGCCGAGTTCCGCGGCTGCACGATCGCCAAGACCGGACCGTGGGGCCAGGGTCCGGCGCTGCTCCAGACACTGCGGCTGCTCGAACCGCTCGACGACGCCCTGCTCGACCCGTCGACCGAGCTCGGCGCGCACACGATCGTCGAGGCGCAGAAGCTCGCCCTCGCCGACCGCGAGGCGTTCTACGGCGACGGCGAGGTCCCGATGGACGTCCTGCTCTCCGACGCCTACGCCGACGAGCGCCGCGCACTGATCGGCGAGTGGGCCTCGGCGGAGTTCCGACCCGGCACGATCGCCGGGGTCGAGCACGCGCTGCCGCCGGTCCGGACCTCGTACGACTCCGCCGGTTCGGTGGAGGTGGGCGAGCCGACCGTGCAGGTCGCCCGCGAGGCAGAAGCCGACGCCGAGGTCCCGCCCGCCGCTCCGCTCGAGGACCGCGGCGAGCCGTTCGTCACCCCCGACGGCGAGACCCGCGGCGACACGTGCCACATCGACGTCGTGGACCGCTGGGGCAACATCGTCAGCGCGACCCCGTCCGGCGGGTGGCTGCAGTCGTCGCCGACGATCCCCGAGCTCGGGTTCTGCCTCGGCACCCGCCTGCAGATGACGTGGCTCGAACCGGACACCGCGTCGACCCTGCGGCCCGGCGAGCGCCCCCGCACCACGCTGACCCCGACCCTGGTGCTCCGCGACGGGCAGCCGGTCGCCGCGCTCGGTTCCCCCGGCGGTGACCAGCAGGACCAGTGGCAGCTGCTGTTCCTGCTGCGCTGGATCGTCGGCGGCTACTCCCCGCAGCAGGCCATCGACGCGCCGGCGCTGCACACCACGTCGTTCCCGGGGTCGTTCTGGCCGCGCACGTGGGAGCCCGCGGGCCTGGCCGTCGAGGACCGCCTGGGCGACGAGGTCATCGGGGCACTCGAGGCCCGCGGACACGTCGTGACCCGCGGCGGTGACTGGAGCCTCGGCCGGCTGTCGTGCGTCACCCGTGACCCGAACACCGGGATCCTGGGCGCTGCCGCGAACCCCCGCGGCGCGCAGGGGTACGCGGCGGGACGCTGACCGACGCCCGTTTCTTCCCAGAACACCCGCACTGGAAAGTGGAATCGGGCGTACCTGGTCGAAACCTCCGACCAGGTACGCCCGATTCCACCAGGTACGCCCGATTCCACCAGGTACGCCCGATTCGACCGGGCACGCCCGGTTCAGAGCGTCGGGACGACCACCGCGCGACCCGAGAGCTCGCCGGCCTCGAGCTTCCGGTACGCCTCGAGCGCGTCGGACAGCGCGTAGCGCTCGACGTCGGGGACGATCTGCCCGGCGCGGTACATCGCGACGACCTCGTGCAGGTCCTCGATGGTGCCCCAGTAGGTGTTCGTGATCGTCGACTCGTACGGCGTCGCGAAGAAGTTCCACTCGGTGGTGCCGCCGGCGATCCCGACGACGGTGAACCGCCCGCCGACCGCCATCGAGGCCTGCGAGACCTTGATCGTGGGGGTGGCGCCGACGAAGTCGAAGGCCGCGTCGACGCCGCGTCCGCCGGTGATCTCGCGGATGCGCTCGGCCTGGTCCGGGCCGCCGGGGACGGTGATCGCGCCCCGGGCGGCGGCGCGGTCCATCGCGTCCTGCTTCATGTCGGTCGCGATGACCGTGGCACCGGTGAGCGCCGTGAGGATCTGCACGGCGATCTGCCCGAGGCCGCCCAGGCCGACGACGAGCGCGAAGCGACCGCCACCAGCCAGGTTCGGCAGGGAGTTCTTGATCGCGTGGTACGGCGTGAGGGCGGCGTCGCTCAGCGGTGCGGCGGCGACGGGGTCGGCGTCGCCGAGCGGCACGAGGTTGCGTGCCGGGACGCTCACGTACTCCGCCATGCCACCATCGCGCCCGAGGCCGATGCCCATGTACGGGTTCGTCGCGGCGTTCTCGCAGTAGGTGTCCTGCCCCTTCGAGCAGTACGAGCAGTGCCCGCAGCCGACCGGCCCGTAGACCAGGTAGGCGTCGCCCTCGGCGAAGCCGGTGACCCCGTCACCGACGGCCTCGACCCAGCCGGAGTTCTCGTGGCCGAGCACGAAGGCGGGGGCCTGGGCTCCCGGCTGCCCCTGCTGGAACTCCCGGTACACGGCGACGTCCGAGTGGCAGGCCCCGGCGCCGGCGACCTTGAGCAGGACCTCACCGGGCCCGGGTGCGGGCTTCGGGACCTCGGTCAGGGACGGGAAGGTCTGGTACTGCTCGAACACGACGGCGCGCATGGGGTTCTCCTTTGATCGCCCTTCACGCTACACCTGTCGTCGAGGACGACATGTGTCGCCCAGTGGCCTCGGGACCCCGCCCTCCCGCGAACAGTCCGCGGTCGAACCGTGCCCCACCAGGGCGCGACGACCGCGCCACCATGACACCCAGCACGACCGCACCGAGCGGCCCGGTGAACACGAGGAGCAGGATCCACAGCCCGGTGTGGTCCCGGTCGTGCAGTCGCCGCACGAGCAGCGACCACCGGGGCACGATGGTCAGGATCGTCGGCACGAGGATCGCCAGGTCCCACGCGTCCGGCCAGACGTCCCGCCCACCACTGCCCCAGCCGAACCACGCCCCCTGCCGCGGTCGATCAGGTGGAACGAGACCCGCGGTGACGGGACGACCCCGAACGGGTCGACGTACATCTCCCACCGCCCTGCGGTCCCGTGCACGCCGACGACCCAGAGGGCGACCCCGACCAGCGCGAGCTCGAGCGCGATCACCCACCAGAACTCCGAGCGACTCGCCCGCCCGTGGAACCGCCACCCCTGCGTCCAGAACCGGAGCCAGGCGACCACCGGGTTCGTCACGTCGGCCGGCCCCTGCTCGAGTACGGACTCGCGGAAGCCTGTCATGTCGCTGTCCCCCATGAGCCAGATCGTAGGGCAGACCTGCGTCTTCGCCGTGAGCCCGTTGCGAGAACGGTCGTTCTCCGATTGACTCAGGGGCGGCGGTCCCGCTCGGGGCCGCTCCCCCACACGAAAGGAGCGGGCATGCCCACTCGCACCGCACGCACCGCCTGGAACGGCGGCCTCGAGGACGGTTCCGGCCAGGTCGAACTCTCGAGCTCGAAGGTCGGCACCTACGACGTCTCGTTCCCGAAGCGCACCGCCGAGGACGCCGGGGGCACCACGAGCCCCGAGGAGCTCATCGCCGCCGCACACTCGGCCTGCTACGCCATGCAGTTCTCCGCGGTCCTCGGCGAGGCCGGCGGCACGGTCGAGGCCCTCGACGTCAAGGCCGACGTCTCGCTCGGCCCGGACCCGGCCGGCGGCTTCCGCCTCACCGGCATCGTCCTGACCGTCAGCGGCGAGGTCTCCGGCATCGACGAGGCCGCCTTCCTCAAGGCCGCCGAGGACGCCAAGGCGACCTGCCCCGTCAGCAAGGCGCTGACCGGCGTCGAGATCACGCTGCACGCGACCTTCGAGCAGTAGCGAACGCAGCGCAGTAGGCGCGCGAAGCAGGAACCGTCACCACGTGACGGACGGGAGGCCCGATGCCAGCTGGCACCGGGCCTCCCGTCCGTCGTCCACCTACGCTGGGTGCCGTGCCCCGCTTCCTCGCCACCCCGACCCTCGTCGCCCTCTGGCTCGGCCTGCTGGCCGTCGTCGTCGGGATCGTGTTCGTGCTGACGGCTCCGACGTTCACGTTCGGCTTCGTCGCCTTCGCCCCGCTGTCCGACTACGCGTTCGTCGCCAATGGCCGACCGTGGCAGCTGACCGCCGGACCGGTCCTCGTGCTGGTGGGCGCGGTCGTCGCGGCGTTCGCCCTCGGTCGTCTGAGCACGCGCCGCCGGGGCTGATCCGAAGGCGTCCAGCGGACGTCCGGACTCGGCCGCCGTCGACTGGCACCATGGCGTGATGGCCGAGCAGCACCCCCCGGGCCCGCACAAGCCGGGCCGCCCGCCCCGGCCACGACGCCGCAGTCTCGCGCAGCACGACCTGCGCGACGCACGAGCCCGCCTGCGCGGGACGATCTACGAGCACGTCGAGCCCGACGCCAAGGGGCGCGACCAGTACACGGCGACCCAGATCGTCGACTTCTGCCTCGACCTGGCCGAGGTCATGCTCGCCTCGGGTGCCGACACCCGCAGCGTCGAGACGGCCGTCGTCGCGGTCTCGACGAAGTGGAACCTCGCGCCGCTCGACCTCGACTTCTCCGGCAGCTCGGTGACGATCCAGTACGCCCCGGCCGACGTCCCGCCGCTCGTCAAGGTCCGCACCGTGCGGTCGGACGGCTCCGACCTCGACAAGCTCGCGCGGGCGAACCAGATCGTCGACGACCTGATCCACGACGACCGCGACATGACCTCGGCGGTGAGCGCCCTGGTCGCCGTGCTGCGACTCCCGCCGCGGTGGCCGATGTGGCTGTCCGACGTCGGCCTGTCGATCCTCGGCATCTCGATCGCCGTGCAGGCCGGCGGCGGATGGCGCGCGGGACTCGGGGCGTTCGTGCTGATGCTCGGGATCATCGTCTCCGGACGCTGGCTGACCGACCGGGGGTACCCGCAGTTCTTCGTGTCCGGGGCGCAGGGCGCGGTGGCGTCGGCGATCGGCACGCTGGCCATCTGGGCCGGCGTGCTGAACGCGAACGGTGCGGCGACGATGGTCGCGGCACTCGTGGTGCTCCTGCTGCCACACCCGTCCCTGGTGACCTGGGCGCAGGACGCCATCTCGGGGTTCCGGGCGATGGCCGTGGCCCGGGCGTTCTACATCGGGCTGGTCATCGCGGCGATCGTGGTCGGGGTACCGGCCGGGATCGCGATGACGCACTGGCTGCGGATCGAGGTCGACCCGTCCGGCATCGTGACGCAGACCCTGCCGCTCTGGGCGTCACTGTCGCTGACCGTGGTGTCGGCGGGTGCGAACTGCTTCGTGCAGCAGGCGAGCGCCCGGGTGATCCCCGTCGCCGTGGTGTTCTCGGTCGCCGCCGGCGCCGCGCTGTGGGCGCTCCGGCAGGCCGGGCTGCCGCTCCTCGGGGCGACGTTCCTGGCGGCGGTGCTGCTCGGGGTGCTCTCGACCTACGCGGCCGTCCGGATGCGCACGGCCGTGGCGGCGATCGCGGTGCCGGCGTTCTGCGGGGCGCTGCTGCCCGGTGTCGCCGTGTCGAACGCCCTGCTGAACTTCATGTCCGGGTCGTCGAGCGCCGCGCTCGACTTCGTGGCGGCGGTGTCCGTGGCACTCGGGATCGGCGCGGGCCTGGTGCTCGGCGGGCTCTTCGCAACGCCCGGTGCCCGGCGAGCGCTCCGCCGGACGCGTCGGGTCGTCGTGCACTCGGTCCACAACGACACCACGGCGCTGCGCGTCATCCGTGACACCGGGTACGACCCCGGCGACGGTTCGGTGCCGCGCGGGTCGCGCTCGAACGGCGCTTCGTGAGCGGCTCGGCCGGCGGCTCGGGCTGCGCTTCGTGAGCAGAAGAGGTCGGGTGCGACGCACGCACCCGACCTCTTCTGCTCACCAAGTGGGCGTACCGCGCTCAGCCGGCGTCGGACACCGCGCTCGACACCGCGGTCGGGGCGTCGTACTCGCCGTCCGGGATCGCGCGGAGCGCCTCGAGGACGTCGTCCGGGGCGCCCTCCTGCTCGGCCGTCGAGACCACGTCGTCCTTCGACGCCGGGTAGTCGATGCCGCTCAGGTACTTCTGGACCTGGATGGGGTTCGGTGCTGCCATGTCGGTTCCTTCCGTCGGTTGCGACTCCCGGAGTACCCGCGGGGCGCTGCACGACGGCGCGGGGAACGCGCTCCGCGGACGAACCGCCGGTCAGATCTCCCAGCTGCCCGAGTCGTCGTCGTCCCACATCGCCAGACGGCGGGCGGCCTGCGGCTCGTACCGCTCCATCCAGCCGCGCTCGAGCCGGGCGACCGCGCGGTCGAACGCCGCAACCAGGTCGAGCTCGGCGCGCAGCAGGGCCTGCAGCTGCAGCCCCTCGTACAGGGCGATGAGCTGCTCGGCACCGCGGCGGGGGTCCATCGTGTGCGGGGCACGGCCGATCGCGACGTCGTGCTCCAGGCCGCGCTTGATCTGCGCGAAGAAGAGCTGGTACCGCGACCGCAGGTAGGTCGCCATCGGGTGCGCCGGGTTGCCCGCGACGGACAGCAGGGCGACGAGCAGGCGCATCAGGGCCGGCTCCTCGGCATTCGAGGCGACGATGGCGCGGAGCAGGTCCACGGTCGAGCCGTCACCGACCTCGTGCGTGACCTCGTCCATCCGGGCACCGTTCCAGCGGTCCAGTGCGGCGAGGACCAGGCCGTCCCACGACGGGAAGTGCTGCTCCAGCTCGGCGACGCTGATGCCCACCCGCTCGGCGACCTGCACGGGACGGGCCTCGTGGAAGGGGACGTCCCGGAGCAGGTCGACGGTGGCACCCACGATCGTGATCCGCAGGTGCAGCGTGGCCGCCGCGGCCGCAGCGGCCTGCGTGTCGGCGCTGGTGTGTTCGAGCATCGTGCCCTCCGTCGTCCCCGGACGTCCTGTCCGTGTCACCCCGGGTCCGGGGCACGTCCATCCAAACGCAGAACGGGGGACACCAGAATCCCCGGTACGGGTGTCGGCACAAGGGGGGACAGACCACGACGTCGAGCCGGTTCGCGGCCGTCCGTGCGACCATGCGGGCATGACCCCGAACGACCCCACTGCCCAGGGACTCGCGACCATGGCCTCGACCGGCTTCGAGTTCGGCGGCGACCCCGACCAGGTGGCGCACGACGTCCGGGCCATGTGGGAGCAGCTCGGACGGCCCGTCGGTGCGTTCGAGGCGGCGGCTCGAGCCATCGCCGTGCTGCCCCAGCGCCCCGAGGTGCCGATCGCCGACCAGGCCCGCCGTCGCGCGTTCGAGCACGCGATCGGCATCAACCCCGTCGAGGTCGAGCTGGCCGCCGCGCTGTCGGCGCGCGAGCTCCTCGAGCGGATGGCGCGCTCCGTCAGCTGCTGACACGACCAGGCGCCCTGGACCCGATCACACGGACGACGGGAGGCGCGGTGCCCACCGGCACCGCGCCTCCCGTCAGAGCCCCGTCAGGAGCAGGCGCCCTACGGCGTCGGCATCCCACCGTCGACGTGCAGCGTCTCGCCGACGACGTAGGACGACTCACCGCTCGCCAGGAACACGTAGGCCGGCGCGAGCTCGGCCGGCTGGCCCCAGCGGCCCAGGTAGGTCTGCTCGCCCGCGCTCGGCAGCGCCTCCGGCGGCTGACCGCCGGCCGGCTGCAGCGGCGTCCAGATCGGGCCAGGAGCGACCGCGTTGACGCGGATCCCCTTCGGCGCGAGCTGCGCGGCCAGGCCCTTCGCCATGTTGTTCACGGTCGCCTTCGTGGCCGCGTAGTGCACCAGGTGCGGCGACGGGGCGTACGCCTGGATCGACGTCGTGTTGATGATCGTGGAGCCGGGCTGCAGGTGCGGCACGGCGGCCTTCGTGATCCGGAACGTCGCGTACGCGTTGGTCTTGAAGGTCTCGTCGAACTCCTCGTCGGAGATCTTGGTGATGTCGTCGACGTTCTGCTGCTTGCCGGCGTTGTTCACCAGGATGTCGAGGCCACCGAGCTGCTCGACCGCGTCGGCGACGAGCTGCTCGCAGACCTCGAGCGAGGTGATGTCGCCCGGCAGTGCGACGGCCTTGCGTCCGGCTGCCTCGATGAGCCCGACGATGCGGTCCGCGTCCTCCTGCTCCTCGGGCAGGTACGAGATCGCGACGTCCGCACCCTCGCGGGCGTAGGCGATGGCCACGGCGGCGCCGATGCCGGAGTCGCCACCGGTGACGAGTGCCTTGCGGCCGGTCAGACGACCCGAACCGCGGTAGGTGTCCTCACCGTGGTCGGCGGGGACGTTCTGCGCCATCTCCGCGTCGGTGCCGGCACCCTCGAGGTACTGCTCGTCGGGCTTCTTGTCGGCGTACATCTTCGTGGGGTCCTGCATCACGTACTGGTCAGGCCCGGTCTGGTCGTTCTGCTGGTCCGTCATGCCGCCGACGGTACGCAGGGGGTCGCTGCGGGCCGTCCAGGAGGCTGTCCCCCGTTGCGCGGAGCGGCCTGCGCCCGTCGGCCGCACCGCTCCAGGGCCGCAGCTGCGTGATCCTCGTTTGTCACGGTCCGGTGACGGGCAGGCCCCGATTCGGTAACACCTGTCGTTCTGTTCCGATCGAGGCCCTACCGTCGAACGGTGACTCCTCGGACCCTGCTGGCGCTCGGCGCCGCCGTGCTGGCCTTCTCGGCCGGTGCGCTCGCGTTCGACGGCACCGCCGGGCTCGGGGCAGACGTGGCCGTGGCCGCCGAGACCTCGCACGACGCCGCTCCGGTGCACGTGACGAAGGCGGAACTCCGACGGGTGGACTCGATCGAGCTCGACGCCGAGGCCCTGGTGCTCCGGGACGGGGACGACACCGTGGTCAAGTCCTCGATGCGCGACTCCGGTCTCACCGTGAGCGTCCTGAACCGTCTGCTCGGCACACCGTCCCGCACCCAGACGGCCGAGGGTGACGGGGGGGCGTGCTTCCCCGCGGGCACCACCTACACCTGGGGCGGCGCCATCCGCGTCGCAGCCCTGACGACCGACGCGGCGGCCGGCAACGCCGTCGAGATCCGGGTGCTGCGCGACTCGGTCCGCAGCGTGCTCGGCCGGCAGATCGAGCTGGCCGGCCCCGGCGGTGTCCGGGTGGGCGACGACATCGCGGACGAGATCGCCGACGCTCCCGGTTCGGAGCGGGTGTCCTACGGCTCGGACGACTCGCGCGCCTGGCAGCTCCTGCTCCGCGAGGGCTGGGCCGACCGGCACGACGAGGACGACGACGAGTCGAGCGAGCACTCCGACGACGCCGGCACGAACGGCGTCTCCGCCCTGACGAACGAGACGACCGTCACGGTGCTCGGTTCACCGATGCCCGTCCACGCGCAGCGGAGCTGCTGACAGCAAGCAGAGCGCGCAGCTGCTGACAGCTCCTGGCCTGTCCGGGACGTCAGACCCGCAGTGTCGCGATCACCGGGAAGTGGTCGCTGGCGAACCAGGTCTCGGGGCCGTCGTGGTCGATCACGATGCGGTCCACGGCGCTGACGTCGCGGGTGAGCACCCAGTCGATCCGCTCGCCCGAGTCGACCGGCGGCTGCCAGTCGTTGAACGTGGCGGTGCGGTCGGCGGGGTCCCCCGCGGCGAGCCAGCCGTCGGTGAACCCGGCCTCGGCGAACACCCGCGACGCCGTCCCGCTCCCCGCGGGTTCGTTGCAGTCCCCCGCGAACACGACCGGGCCGGTGGTACCAGCCAGTCGTTCGGCGATGAGCGCGGCACTCCGGCCGCGGACCTCGTCGCCGTGCGCACCGGGCTCGTGGTCCAGGTGCGTGGTGAGCAACGTGAACGCGGGTCCCTCGGCGTCGAGGAACCGGGCGTGGTTCGCGATCCGCGGGTACAGGCTGCCCCAGGTGTTCGAGACGGGTTCGTCCGGGGTGTCCGACAGCCAGAACGACCCCTCGTCGGACGGCCGGAACCGGTCGCGGCGGTAGAAGACGGACGCGTGTTCGCCGGCGTCACCGCCCTCGCGCCCCTGCCCCACGTCGGCGTGGTCCGGCAGGCCGGCACGCAGGTCGTCCATCTGGTGCGCGAAGGCCTCCTGCACGCACAGCAGGTCGGGGTCGTGCCGGCGGATCAGGTCGAGCACGACCGGCAGGCGGGCCGGCCAGTCGTGCGCGGGGTCCGGGTTCTTGATGTTGTAGGTCATCAGGACGATCGGGCGTGCGGCGCTGGTCACACCGTGAACCTACCGACCGGTTGCCCGGCGGGTTCCCATCAGTTGATGCAGGTGCCCTCGGTGCCGTAGTTGTGCACGTCGGTCGACTTGGGCGTCGGCTCCTTCGCGGGCTTCTTCGTCGGCTTCGAGCCGGTGCTCGAACCGCCGGTCGACGGCGTCGACGCCCCGGCGCTCGGCTCGGTCGCGACCGGCTTCGCGGTCTTGCCGTCGGTGCCGAGCACGAGCGTGACACCGGTGACCGCACTGGTGCGGACGGCGACGGCACCGGGCACCACGGACGCGATGGCCTTCGCCTGCGACTCCTGACCGGCGGGGTACTGCACCTGGGTGGTCTTCGTCGTCGCGGACGAACCGGCCGGGGCGACCTGGAAGCCGCGGGCGGCGAGGACCTGCCCCGCAGCCGTGGCTGCGCCCTCGACCCCGCTGCCGTTCAGCACCGTGACCGAGGTGTTCGCCGGCTGTGCGCGGCCGGCCTTCGTGTACGCCTCGGGTTCGCCGACCAGGCCCTGCACGAACGCGGGCAGGCCGACGGTGTCGACCTCGACGATCGACAGGGCGGAGCCGTTCACGTAGATCGTCGGCGTGCCGAGCGTCGGGATCGTGGCGGACTGGATGTTGCCGGGCCGCAGGTTGCGCATCTGTGACGCCAGGTCGATGAGGTCGGTGTCGGTCTGGATCGATCCGCCGACGGCCTTGAGGATGTTCCCCATCTTCACCGGGTTGAGCAGCGTCCCCGCCGACGTGACCTTCCGGGCCTCCTGCGACAGGAAGTACTGCTGGCGGACGTTGCGGTCCAGGTCACCGTTCGGCAGGCCGTGGCGCTGTCGCACGAAGGACAGCGCCTCCTTCGCGTTGAGCGAGGACTTGCCCGCCGGCAGGTCGACGCCGGAGTACGGGTCGCTGGTCGCCTGGTTGAGGCAGACCTGCACCGGGCCGAGTTCCTTGACGACCTGGTAGAAACCGAGCAGCGAGACACGGACGTAGTGGTCGATCTGCAGGCCGCTCAGGTTCTCGATCGTCTTGATGAGCATCTTCGCACCGCCGGTGTCGCCACCGCCGTTGAGCGTGCCGTAGTAGAAGGCGCTGTTGAGCTTGCCCTTGCCGACGTCCGGGATGTCGACGTACGAGTCACGGGGGAACGAGATCATCGTCGCCTGGCTGCCGTCGGCGTTGATGTGCAGCACGATCATCGTGTCGGTGTTCGTCGCACCACCGTCCGACGTCGTGCTGAGTTCCGCCATCTGCTCGGGGGTGGCATTCTCCGGCCGGTGGTCGTCGCCGACGAGCAGGATGTTCTGCGCCTTGCCGTCGACGTCGTCCTTCGTGTCCTTCTTGCCGGTGATCGCGTTGACGATCGTGACGCCGTCGGACAGCTGGTTGTACGCGTACCCGGCGTACCCGACGCCCAGCAGGAGGGCCATCGTGAGCACCCCCGCGACGGCCGGGAACACGACGCCCGCCCGACGCTTCTGGCGCCCGTGGCGCGGCGTCGCAGCACCGCGGTGTGCGGGCTCGGTCGTCTGCTCGGGTTCGTTGCTCACCGGGAAACCATAACCGCCACGCGGGGAACGGACATGGGATGCGCCTGGAAGGTCACCCCGTACTCGCCGTCACCCCGTGACGGGCTGGAGGCCCGTGGCGGGGTCGCCACGGGCCTCCAGTCCGTCTCCTGGTCGCGCTCGGCGCGCTAGTCGCGCGACGGGAGCAGGTGGATCGCCTCCATGGCGAGTTCGGCAGCGATGGGGTCCTTCGCGACGACGGCGTCCTTGAGCTTCCTCAGCTCGGGCAGGATCACGTCGGCCGGCAGGAGCTCGGCGAGCTCCGGCACGCGGAGCTTGAAGGACAGCCCGTCCGTCGTCGAGTTGCAGAGCTGCACGAGCGAGGGATTGCCGCACGCATCCGCCCACATGGCGTAGATGCCGGCTCCGTCGCGCGCCACCTGCTCCTGCTCGTCGGCGCTCACCCGCGCGTGCACGTCGTCGAGCATCTTCACGATCTTCTTGCGCTGCGCGTCCGTGAACCGGGGCACCGCGAGCCGCACGACGCCGCCGTAGATCACGCCGAGGGTGCGGTACGCGTCGAGGAGTTCCCCCTTCGTCGGCGCCGCGACCCGGGTGTAGCGGTTCGGCGCCATCTCGATGAGGCCAGCCCGGGCGAGCTCGGCGAGGGCTTCGCGGATCGGCGTCCGGGAGACACCGAGCCAGGCGATCAGGTCGTCGTCGTTGAGCCGTTCCCCGGGCTCGAGCGTGCCGTCCATGATGGCGTCGCGGATCTTGTCCTGCACCGTGTCACGGAGGAGCTTGCGCTCGGCAGCGGGCTGCGTCGAGGGAACTGGCATGGGTCCAGCGTGTCACATGTCAGGGTTCGTGCGCGAGAGGCGCGACGGCCACCAGGCGCGGTGCCCGAGGTCGTAGGCCAGCGCCGGCACGAGCAGCGAGCGGACCACGATCGTGTCGAGCAGGACGCCGAACGCGACGACGAACGCGATCTGCACGAGGAACAGGATCGGGATCACGCCGAGGGCGGCGAACGTGGCGGCGAGCACGACGCCCGCCGACGTGATCACCCCGCCGGTCACGCCGAGTCCGCGCAGGACGCCCTCGCGTGGACCGTGCCGCAGCGCCTCCTCGCGCACTCGCGTCATGAGGAAGATGTTGTAGTCGACGCCGAGTGCCACCAGGAACACGAACGAGTACAGCGGCACGCTCGGGTCCGCGCCCGGGAAGTGGAACACGTGGTCGAACACGAGCGCTCCGACACCGAGGGCCGCCGCGAAGGACACGATCACGCTGCCGATCAGCACGAGCGGCGCGACGATGCTGCGGAGCAGGAGCATCAGGATCAGCAGGATCACGACGAGCACCACGGGGATGATCAGGGTGCGGTCACGGATGCCGGTGTCGTTCGTGTCGACCGCCGTCGCGGTGACGCCACCGACGATCGCTCCCGGGTCGACCCGTTCGACGGCGGTGCGGAGGTCGCGGACGGTCTGCTCGGCGGCGTCCGAGTCGGCGGCATCGGACAGCGTCGCCTCGAGCAGGACGTCACCGCGGGAGACGGTCGGCGTGCCGCTGCCGGCGGCGTCCCCGGTCACGGGGACGGTCCCGGCGGGGCTGTCCTTCGCTGCGGCGACGACACCGTCGACCCCGTCCACCGCGGTGATCGCGTCGACGAGCTGGTCGAGGTCGCGCTCCGCGCCGATGACCTGCGCGGGGCTGCCGGAGCCGCCCGGGAAGTGGCCGGCCAGCACGTCCTGTCCGTCGCGCGCCTGCGACGACCCGATGATCAGGTCGCTCTGCGGCACCCCGTCCGCCTTGAGTCCGAACAGGCCGGCACCCATCGCGAGCAGGCCGACCGTGCAGACGATCCACACCACCCGGGACCGACGGGCGACGAGCCGGCCGACGCGCGCCCAGATGCCGCGGGCGTCCGGACCGGTGAGCACGGGGTGGGCGCTGCCGAATACGGGACGCAGCGGCCAGAACGCCGCGCGGCGGAACGCGAGCAGCAGCGCGGGCAGGAGCGTCAGGGCGGCGAGCAGGCTGAACGCGATGCCGATGGCCGCGACGGGGCCGAGCGCCTTGTTCGAGTTGAGGTCGGAGAGCAGCAGGCAGAGCACCCCGACGATCACCGTGCCGCCCGAGGCAAGGATCGGCTCGAGGCTCCCCCGCAGGGCGGCCTTCGTCGCGTCCCAGCCGGTGCGGTGGTCGCGCAGCGCCTCGCGGAAGCGCGAGGTGTAGAGGAGCGCGTAGTCCGTCGCCGCGCCGATCACCAGGATCGACAGGATGCCCTGCACCTGCCCGTTGACCGTCACGACGTCGGCCTTGGCGAGCCACCAGACCACGAGGATCGAGGCGCACAGGGCGAACGTGGCGGTCCCGAGCACGAGGACGGGCAGCAGGGGTGATCGGTAGACGATGATCAGGATCACGAACACCGCGGCGAGCGCCACCCCGAGCAGCAGCCCGTCGATGCCGGCGAAGGCCTCGGTCAGGTCCGCGGTGAACCCGGCCGGGCCGGTGACGTAGCCGCTGACACCGGACGGCAGTGCGTCGTCGACGTCGGCGCGGATGGCCTCGACCGCATCTCCGGTCTCGGCGTCCTGCGCGAGCGTGGCGACGATCTCGACCGCGTCGCCGTCCTCGCTCGGGATCACCGGGCTGACAGCATCGACGTCGGCGCGGTCGGACAGCGTCGTGGCGAGTGTCTTCGCGTCGGCGAGGTCGGTCGACGTCAGGCCGCCGTCGCGCTCGAGGACGATGATCGCGGGCGCCCCCGACTCGTCGCGGAACTCGGAGGACCGTTCCTGCACCTTCGTGGCGTCGGCCGAGGCGGGCAGGAACGAGGTCTGGTCGTTGGTGGAGACCTCGGAGATCTTGCCGAAGAAGGGACCGCCGACCGAGGCGATGCCGAGCCAGACCACGATGACGAGCGCGGGGAGGACGATGCGGAGGAAGCGGGACACGTCGGTGAGCGTACACCGATCGTCAGCATGCTGATTACTTGACGGTCGAGCGCTCCTGGCGACCATAGAATCACGGCATGCAGGACACGAGCGAGCAGTGGCCCCTCGGGCGCCTGCTGTCCGCGGCTGCACGGTCCGTCGAGCGGGACTGGGACGAACGACTCCGCGCCATCGGGCTCTCGCACGCCGCGGTCGTCGCGATCGACATCCTCATCCGGACCGGTCCGACCGGCGCGGACACCATCGCCCGGACGGCCCGGGTCCAGCCGCAGACGATGTCCCGCACGCTCGAGCGGATGGAGCGGGACGGTCTGGTCGAGCGCGCCCCGCACCCTGCCGATCGTCGGCGCCGCGTCGTGAGCGTGACGCCCGCCGGCCGGTCAGCGTGGGAGACCGCGCGGCACATCGAGCGCGAGGTCCTGCCGGAGGACCCCGCACTCCGGACGGCACTGGGGGAGCTGCTCGCCAAGCCGCAGCCCGAGTGAAACACTGTTCCTGAAATACCACATGCGATAAGATCCCGTGGTCGGTCCGTGCCGACCTGACCACAGGAGCCCGCATGTCCGAACGCCGAGCCGCCCGCGCGGCCGTTGCACACGCCCACCACGCCGCCAGCAGCAGACGGCGTCGTCGGCCGTTCCTCGTCGCGCTGATCACGACGCTCGGCTCGCTCGTCGGCGTCGCCCTGGTCGTCGCCGTCGTCGCGAGTGTGTTCGTCGGCGGACTCGCTCGGAGCTTCGACGCCGGGCGCGAGACGATCACGAACCCGTTCCCGAGCGGCACCCGACCGACGCAGACGTCAGGTGAGAACGTCCTGCTCATCGGTTCCGACTCCCGGGCGCAGGGCAACCCCGATGGTGGCCCTTCGACGTCCGGCGGGCGTTCGGACACCCTGATGCTGGCGCACGTCCCTGCCGATCGACAGCACGTCTACCTGATGTCGATCATGCGGGACTCCTGGGTCGAGGTCCCCGGGCACGGCCGCGCCAAGATGAACGCCGCGTACGCCTGGGGCGGGGTACCCCTGACCGTGCAGACCGTCGAGCAGCTCCTGGACGTCCGGGTCGACCACGTCGCCGAGATCGACTTCACCGGGTTCGAGGACATGACCGATGCCCTCGGCGGCGTGACCGTGTCCTCCCCGCAGGCATTCTCGACCACCCACCACGACTTCGTGGCGGGGACGAACCGCCTCGACGGCACCGACGCACTCGCCTTCGTGCGGGAGCGTCACGCGTTCGCCGACGCCGACCACACCCGGGTCCGCAACCAGCAGGCGTTCATGCGCGGCGTCGTGGACGGGCTGCTGTCCCGCGGCACCGTCACCAACCCCGGGCGCATCCAGGACTTCGTCGCCGCGACCAGTGCGCACCTGTCGGTCGACGCGGGGTTCACGTTCGCTCGGATGGCGGAACTCGGGTGGTCGCTCCGCGCGGTCCGGGCCGACGACCTCGTGACCTTCACGGTGCCGACGGCGGGCTCCGGGACGTCACCGGACGGACAGTCGATCGTGACGCTGAACCAGCTCGCGGTCGGGTCCCTGTCCCAGGCGCTCCGGTCCGACGACGTCGCCGGCTGGCTCGCGGACAACCCGCAGTAGCCCGGCTCCGCACGCACGACGACGCCCCACGACTCGAGGTCGTGGGGCGTCGTCGTGTTCGGTCTGCGGAGAGATCAGGCGGGGAGCTGGAGCTCCTGGCCGGCGTAGATCAGGTTCGCGTCGTCGATGGTCGACGTGTTCGCGGCCCAGAGCTGCTTCCAGCCGCCGTCGATCCCGAGCTTCGTCGCGATCGTGTCGAGCGTGTCGCCGGAGGCGATCGTGTACGTCTTGCCGCTCGTCTTGACCGGGGCCGGCTTGCTCGGCGTCATCGCTGCCGGGGCGGGCGTCGACTCGGTCGTGCTCGGCGCGGCCGGCTGCGGGGCAGCCTGCTCGGCAGGAGCCGGTGCCGGAGCAGCGGGCTGCGGGGCGGCCTGCTGTGCGGGCGCCGGAGCCGGTGCGGGGGCCGGAGCCGCCGCGGCGGGCGCTGCACCGCTGGTGCCGCTCAGCCCGAGCTGGGCGGAGCAGGCGGGCCATGCGCCCCAGCCCTGCGAGGCGAGGACGCGCTCGGCGACGGCGATCTGGGCCTCGCGGCTGGCGGAGGCGGGGTTGCCCGCGCCACCGTTCGCCTGCCAGGTGCCGAGGTTGAACTGCAGGCCGCCGTAGTAGCCGTTGCCGGTGTTGATGGCCCAGTTGCCGCCGGACTCGCACTGCGCGAGCTGGTCCCAGGTCGAACCGGACGCTGCGTTCGCGGGGGCTGCCGCGAGGCCGACACCGGTCGCGGCGATGCCGGCGAACGCCAGGCCACCGACGATGGTGCGGGTACGGGAAAGCTTCTTCATGTGATTGCTCCACCGGGGTCACGAGCCGCATCTGTTGCGGGATCCACTGCCCACCCCGACCGATCGCGGTCAGTTGTGGGGGTGCGCCACCGGGGGCAGTGGTCATCGGGCCGGCGGCACCTCGGTCGGCAACCATAGGAAACTCTTGACCGTTATCAAACCGAGACAAACGGTTCTACCCGTGCATGCTATGTACCCCGCCCCAGAACCTGAACGGCTCGATGCCCATGGCCATGGTGATCGAGGCGTACCCGGGTACGTGTCCTTGGCAATTCCCTGGCAATGCCGATCGGCGGTCGGGATCAGGCCCGCGTGAGCAGGGTCACGGCCTCGAGGTGACCGGTCTGCGGGAACATGTCGAGCACCCTGGCCCGACGCAGCCGGAACGACGGCATGCGCGCCAGGTCCTTCGCCAGGGTCACCGGGTTGCAGCTCGAGTAGACGACGTGCTGGACGTCCGAATCCTCGAGCCAGGTCGACAACCGCTCCCCGATCCCGCGACGCGGAGGGTTCACGACGACGAGCTCGGGCACCGCGTCCGGACGGGCCCGGAGGGCGTGCTCGGTCGCGTCGTCGGCGGCGAACCGGAGGCCCTCGAGGCCGGCCTCACGAGCGGACTGCTTGGCGGAGCGGATCGCCTCGGCGCTCGTCTCGATGCCGGTCACCACGCGGCCGTGACGGGCAGCGTGCAGCGCGAACCCGCCGACGCCGCAGTACAGGTCCCACATCGACGCCGGGTCGAGCTCGTCGATCCAGGCCGTCGCCTGCGCGTACAGCTCGGTCGCGACGCCGGTGTTCGTCTGGAAGAAGCTCTGCGGCCGCAGGTGCATCGTGATCCCGCCGAGCCGCATCGGCAGGGTCTCCTGCTCGGTCAGCACGATCTCGCGGTCGCCTTCGGTGACGGCCTTGTGCTCGGGCAGCAGGTTGGCGGTCACGACGACCGCGTTCGGCAGTGCGGCACACAGGGCGTCGAGGTGCTGGCGGAGCCGCGGGAGCTGCCCCTCGGAACGCAGCACGAACCGGATCATCAGCTCGCCGTCGGGCGACTCGGTGACCAGGACGTACTTGAGCTCACCCCGGCGCGCGGCGACGTCGTACGGGATCAGCCCGGCGGTCGAGACGAACTCGGCCATCACGGGCAACGCGTGCCGGATGCCGGGCGTGCAGATGCCGCAGTGCCGCAGGTCCACCCCGCGCTGCCGGTGGTCGAGGATGCCGACGGTGGGGTGCTGGACGGTCCCGCCCACGACCATCTTCGCCTTGTTCCGGTACCCCGACTCCGGGCTCGTGATCGCGGGCGACCAGGAGACCGCTCCGGGGCCTCCGGCAGCCTCGACCGCGTCGTGCAGGAGCTCGCGCGTGCGGAGTTCCTTGTCGAGGACCTGGTCGGCGTAGGGCTGGCCCATGAGCGTGCACGACCGGCACACCCCGCGGTCGAAGTAGTCGCACTGCATGGCCGAGTCAGGATACGGCAGCGTCCCGCGTCGTCGTGGCGATCCGGTACACCGAGGTCGTCGCGGTCAGGAACAGCGTCGTACCGTCGTCGCCGCCGAAGCACAGGTTCGACGTGACTTCCGGCACGGTGACCGCACCGATCCGGGCACCCGTCGGGTCGAACACGACGACGCCGCGGTGCGAGGACGACCAGACGTTGCCGTGCTCGTCGACCCGGATGCCGTCCGGCGCACCCTCTCCGGGCTCGAGCCGAGCGAACACCCGGCCGTTCTTCAGCAGGTCGCCTCGGCGGTCGTAGGCGCGGATGACCGGCTCGTCGCCCGACGAGCTCGCGATGTACAGCACCCGCTCGTCCGGGTCGAAGGCCAGGCCGTTCGGTTCGTCCAGGTCGGTCGCCACTGGTCGCAGGTCCTCACCCGCCGGGCCGCACCGGAACACCCAGTGGTCGCCGTACTCACGCACGCCCGGGTGTCCCTCACGCGGCTGGGTGATGCCGTAGGCGGGGTCGGTGAACCAGACGCCGCCGTCCCGCGCGACCACCACGTCGTTCGGGGAGTTGAACCGGCCCCCGTCCCACACGTCGACGATCGACGTGACGACGCCGTCGCGGTCCCGCTCGACCCGACGCAGGCCGTGCGAGCACTGCACGACGCTGCCGTCCCGGTCGAGCGTGCGGCCGTTGGTGAACTCGACACCGTCCGCGTACACCGAGGTCTCCCCCGAGTCCGCGTGCCACTGCAGGATCCGGTCGCCGGGGATGTCCGACCACCGCAGGGTGCGGGTCGACGGGATCCAGCAGGGCCCCTCGGCCCAGGTGCTGCCCATGGCGATGCGCTCGAGCGCGTCGGGGTGCGGTACGAGGTCGTCGAGCAGCACGGGTTCTCCTTCGAACGGGCTGCCCAGCCTACGTTCGTCAGGCCGCGGCCGCAGCCTCGCTCCGGCGTCGCACGGCCTTCTCGATCGCGGAGATCGCGAGGCCGAGCAGGATCGACGCCACGACCGCGAGGGTCGTGACCAGGAAGGGCTGCTCGCGGCTCCAGCGCCCGGTGGCCGAGGCGATGCCGACGCAGTACGCGGCCCACACGACGTCGGCGAGCACACAGCTGAGCAGGAACCGTCGGAGGTCGAGCCCGCTGTCGGCGCCGACCAGGTTCGTCGTCAACCGGCCCATCGGGATGAAGCGTCCGAGCACCGCGATGCGCCCGGGAGCGGCACGGTAGCGGCCGTCGATGGCGTCCCGCGCCGCGCGGACCTTCGGACGCGCGAACCACGACCTCGAGCCGAGGTCGACCGACCGCGCCAGGTGGTAGAGCCCGAGGTCGCCGAGGACCATCCCGATCGACGCCGCGACGACGAGGAAGAGGACCGGCAGGAGACCGCCGTCACCGCCCACCAGGAGCGTGCCGATCGCGACGACGAGTGCCTGGCTGGGCAGGAAGACCGCGACGCTGCCCACGGCGAGCACGAGGCCGACCACGAAGAACGCCCACGGGGTGCCGACGAGCTGGACGACCAGGTCCTGTGCTGCGTCCACGACTCACCCTCCACGGGCACCGGAGGGGCGCGCCGGGGTCCATCCTCGCAGGTCCGGCGCGCTCCGCTCACGTGCGGTCGACGATCGCCTGCATGGTCGAGGCCGCGTCGTCCGGGCGGCCGTCGAGGACGGCATCGGCGAGTGCGAGGTGGAGGCCGACGTCGTGCCGGTCCGGGCGGATGCTCCCGCGTTCGCGCAGCACCTGGCCGACGACCTGGTGCAGGCGTCGGTACAGGGCGTTGCCGGACAGGTCGAGCACGAGCGCGTGGAACCGCACGTCCGCGGCCACGAAGTCGAGGCGGTCGTCGTGGGTCGCGGCGGCGGCGAGCTCGTCCGCGGTGGCGCGGAGGGCCTCCCGTCGGTCCGCGCACTCGTCCAGCGCTGCCCGCCGGGCCGCAGCGGCAGCGGCGGCGGGTTCGACCGCCGCGCGCAGCTCGCGGAGTTCGACCGCGACCCGGTCGCCGTCCGGGCCACGCAGACGCCACCGCACCACGCGCGGGTCCAGGACGTCCCACTCCCGCACGCCGAGGACGGTCACGCCGACCCGGCGCCGCGCGCTGAGCAGGCCGAGCGCGACGAGGACGCGGACTGCCTCGCGGACGATGCTGCGACTGGCGCCCGTCCAGGTCACCAGGTCGTCGACGCTCCGGCGGCTGCCCACGGCGACCGCACCGGAGACGACGGCGGCACCGACCTGGTCGAGGACCCGTTCGAAGGTGCTCGTCACCGCTGCGAGACCGGCGACAGCACGAGCTCGTCGATGCGCACGTGCGCCGGCGACCCGAGCACGAAGGCGACCGTCCGCCCGATGTCCTCCGGTTGGAGCATGCGCTGCCGCGCGGCCGCGTCGGGGACCTCGGGCCGCTGGTCGAGGAAGTCCGTCGCGACGTCACCCGGGCACAGGTGCGTGGCACGGACGCCGTGCTCGGCCTCCTGCTGGTTGAGCGTCCGGACGACCGAGGCCAGCGCGGACTTGCTCGCCGAGTACGCGACACCCGCCCCCGGCTGGAAGGACCACCCGGCGTACGACGACACGACGACCACGACGCCGCCGGACGACCGGAGTGCCGGCAGTGCGGCATCCACGACGGTGACGACCGCGGTGAGGTTCGTTTCCACGATCGCGCGGAAGTCGGTCAGCGACTGGTCCTCCCACCGGCGCCTCGGGGCGTTGAGCCCGGCCGCCAGCACGAGCCCGTCGAGCCGCCCGTGCCGCTCGAGCACGGTGTCCCGCGCGGCTGCGACGGCGTCGGGGTCGTTCGCGTCGAGGGGCAGGACGTCCGCGGTTCCCCCGGCGCCGCGGACGGTGCGTGCGACCTGCTCGAGCCGCTCGGCACGGCGCCCGCTGAGGACCACGGTCCAACCGTCCCGCGCCGCTGCCTCGGCGCTCGCGGCCCCCATGCCGCTGCCGCCACCCGTGACCCAGAGCACACGCTGATCCGTCATGCTCGAATAGTATGCCTATTCAAGGCACCGACGACGGGAGCAACGATGCACCTCGACCTGACCGACCGCGTGGTGGTCGTGACCGGCGCAGCACGCGGGATCGGGCGCACGCTCGCCGACCGCTTCCTCAGCGAAGGGTGTCGCCTCGTCGCGCTCGACCTCGCCTTCGAGCCGGACTTCCCGCTCGACCACGTCGTGTGCAACGTCGCCGACCCGCGGTCGGTGCGCGAGGCCGTGGACGAGGTCGTCCGGCGGCACGGCACGATCGACGTGCTGGTGAACAACGCCGGCATCAACGTCACGGGCACGGTCGCCGAACTGGAGTGGGACGCCTGGCGCCGCTGCATGGACGTCAACCTCGGCGGCACGTTCCTGATGAGCCAGGCCGTGGCTCCGGTGATGCAGGCGGCCGGGCGAGGTCGGATCATCAACGCCGCATCGTTCGCGGCGATCGTGCCCAGCGTCGGGAGCGCTGCCTACGCGGCGTCGAAGGCAGCCGTCGTCTCGTTCACCCGGGTGCTCGCATCGGAGCTCGGACCGTGGGGCATCACTGTCAACGCCTACGCGCCGGGCATGGTCCCGACGGCGATGAACGGCTTCGCGACGATGCCGGCCGAGGCGCAGGACCGCCTGCTCGACACGCTGTCGCTCCGCCGGTGGGAGACGCCGGACGACGTCGCCGACCTGCTCGTCTTCGTGGCGAGCGACGCTTCCGGGTACATCACCGGCACCCTGCTCGACGTCTCCGGCGGCAAGCTCGCGACCCAGATCCCCGCTCGCGCGCACGGCCGGACCTGAGCGGACTGCTGTCCGGCCGCACAGGTTCTCCACATGGCCTCCTCCGTAGGCTGTGAAAGCCCAGTGAGCCGGACTGCAGCCCGACCCCGAGGAGGTGCCCGATGGTCCTCGTCCTCGTCGCGTTCGCGATCGTCGCCCTGATCGTCCCCGCCCTGACCCCCGTCCTCGGCCGCCGCGTCTTCTACGTGGCGGCCCTCGCCCCCGCCGCGGCGGCGGTGCTGACGATCGCGCAGACCGACGCCGCCCTGCACGGCAGCGTCGTCGAACGGCACCAGTGGGTCCCCCAGCTCGACCTCGACGTCACGCTGCGGATGGACGCCCTGTCGTGGGTGCTCGCCCTCGTGGTGTCGATCGTCGGCGCGTTGGTGCTGGTCTACTGCGCCTCGTACTTCGAGCGGGACGAACCCGGGCTCGGTCGGTTCGCCGGGGTCCTGACCGCCTTCGCCGGCTCGATGTACGGCCTCGTGATCGCCGACGACGTCATCGTGCTGTTCGTCCTGTGGGAGGCCACGACGGTCTTCTCCTACCTGCTCATCGGGCACGACGCCGCGAAGCGCGCCAGTCGCGCCGCCGCCATGCAGGCGCTCGTGGTCACCACCGCGGGTGGTCTGGCGATGCTCGCGGGTCTCGTGATGCTCTCGGTCACGGCCGGCACGACCTCGCTGTCCGCGATCGTCGCCGATCCCCCGAGCGGCACGGTCGTCTCGGTGTCGGTGGTCCTCGTGCTGCTCGGGGCGCTCACGAAGTCGGCGATCGTGCCGTTCCACTTCTGGCTCCCCGCCGCGATGGCCGCACCGACCCCGGTCAGCGCGTACCTGCACGCCGCCGCGATGGTGAAGGCCGGCATCTACCTGGTGGCCCGGCTCGCCCCCGCGTTCGCGCTGCTCGACGGCTGGCGCGAGACGATCACGCTGCTCGGCGTCGCCGGGATGCTCGTCGGCGGGTACCGGGCCCTGCGGCAGACCGACCTCAAGCTCCTGCTCGCCTACGGCACCGTGGCCCAGCTCGGGTTCCTCGTGCTCGCCGCCGGCTGGGGTGCCCCCGCGGTCGCCCTGGGCGGGGTCGCGCTGCTCGTGGCACACGCCGCCTTCAAGTCGACGCTCTTCCTGGTCGTCGGCGCGATCGACCACGTCACTGGCACGCGTGACCTCGGTCGGCTCAGCGGGCTCGGCCGTGCCCGCCCGTGGCTGGCGGTCGTCGCGGTGCTCGCGCTGCTGTCGATGGCCGGGATCCCGCCGACGATCGGCTTCGTCGCGAAGGAAGCCGTGCTGACCGGGTTCACCGAGTCCCTGCACGGCCCCGACGCCGGCTGGGCATGGTTCGCCCTGATCGGCGTGACCGTCGGTTCGGTGCTCACCGTGGCCTACTCGCTGCGGTTCCTGTGGGGCGCCTTCGCCCGCAAGCCCGGCGTCGCAACCACCGAACCGCACGCCCTGCACGGCCTGGGTGTGGTGCCGTCGATCCTGGCACTGACCGGCGTGGCCCTCGGCCTGCTGACCCCGGTCGTCGCGCACGGCATCGAGCCCGCGGCGACGGTGGCCTCGCTCCCCGGCGAGGAGGTCCCGCACCTCGCGCTCTGGCACGGCCTCGAACCCGCACTCGGCCTGTCTGCGATCACCCTGGTCGGCGGCCTCGCACTGTTCGCCCTGCGTCGTCCGGTCGAAGCGCTCCAGCACCGGCTCGCGGGGTTCCCGAGCGCTGCGGGCACGTACCGGCACGGCATGCGACTGCTCGACCGTGGGGCGACCGGACTCACCGCGAGCCTGCAGCGCGGCTCGCTCCCGTACTACCTGACGGTGATCCTGTCGGTCTTCGTCGCCGGGGCGCTCGCCAACCTGGTGCTCGGCGGGCCGTGGGAGTTCCACGTCCGGTTCGCCGACTCGTGGGGTCAGATCCCGGTGATGATCGTGATGTCGATCGCGGGCATCGCGGTGCTCACGGCGAAGACCCGGTTCGCCGCCGCGGTCCTGGTCGGCGTCACCGGCTACGGCCTCTCGGTGCTGTTCGTCCTGCACGGCGCCGTCGACCTCGCCCTGACGCAGCTCGTGGTCGAGACGGTCACCCTGATCGCCTTCGTCCTGGTGCTCCGACGACTGCCCCCGCGCATCGCCACGACCAACCCGTCGCGGTTCCGGGTCGTGCGGGCGCTCTTCGCCGGGCTGGCGGGGCTGACGCTGGCGATCGTCGTCGTCGTTGCTGCCTCGGCCCGAACGGCCCGCCCCCTCTGGCCCGACCTGCCCGCACTGACGAGCTCGTTCGGGCACGGTCTGAACGTCGTGAACGTCGCCCTCGTCGACCTGCGCGGCTGGGACACCCTCGGTGAGCTCACGGTCGTGGTCGCCGCGGCCACCGGCGTCGCGAGCCTGATCTTCGTGAACTCGCGCGAGGACACCCTGCCCCGACTGCGGGACCTGCCGGAGACCCTGACCGCGAACGGCGAGCGCACCGACGGCGAGCCCCGTGCCTGGCTGCCGACGAGCGCCGCGATCCCGACCGGCCGCTCGGCACTGCTCGACGTGGTCGTCCGCCTGCTGTTCCACGGCCTCATCGTGCTGTCGGTGTACCTGCTGTTCGCCGGGCACAACTCGGCCGGTGGCGGGTTCGCCGGTGGCCTGGTCGCCGGCATCGCGCTCGCGGCCCGCTACCTGGCCGGCGGCCCGGCCGAACTCGGTGCAGCGGCTCCCGTGCGTGCCGGTCGTCTGCTCGGCCTGGGGGTCGCGACGGCAGCCATCACCGCGATCGTGCCGCTGTTCTTCGGTCGCGAAGCCCTGTACTCCGAGTTCTTCGAGGCCACGGTCCCGATCCTCGGGCACGTCGAGTTCGTCACCGCCACGTTCTTCGACATCGGCGTGTACCTGGTCGTCGTCGGCCTGGTGCTCGACGTCCTCCGCAGCCTCGGTGCCGAGGTCGACCGGCAGCGCCTCGAGGACGCCTCGACCCCGACCCGCGACACCACCGAGGGGTCCGTCAGCGATGCCCTCGATGCCCCCACCCCGGAAGGGAGCGCCACGTGACCGTCACCCTCGTCCTCGTGATCGCCATGGCGGTGCTGTTCTCGTGCGGCGTCTACCTCCTGCTCGAACGCTCCCTGACCCGGATGCTCCTCGGCTTCCTGCTGCTCGGCAACTCGCTCAACCTGCTGCTGCTGGTGATGTCCGGCGCCGCGGGCGACCCGCCCATCGGCAAGAGCGCCGAGGGCATCACCGACCCGCTCCCCCAGGCGTTCGCCCTGACCGCGATCGTGATCACCTTCGCCGTCAGCGCGTTCCTGCTGGCCCTGATCCACCGGTCGTGGCAGCTGTCCCGCGCCGACGAGGTCGAGGTCGACGAAGCCGACGCCGCCATCGGCCGCGACCGCGACGAGCCGGCCGACGAGGACCCGGAGACCACCACCGACGCAGAACAGGAGGCGACCCGATGACCTGGCTCGTCCCGCTCCTCGTCCTCGTCCCGCTGCTCGGTGCCGCGGTCGCGCTCGGACTCCTCCGCCACCAGAAGCTCCAGCGTGCGATCACCGTCGTGGTGCTCGTCGTGGCCCTGGCCGTCGCCGCCACGCTCATGGTCCTGGTCGACCGGCACGGCACGATCGTGGTGCAGGTCGGCGGCTGGGACGCCCCCTACGGCATCTCACTCGTCGTCGACCGGCTCAGCGCGCTGCTGCTCACCGTCAGCGCGAGCGTCCTGCTGCTCGTCCTGCTCTTCTCGATCGGGCAGGGCCTGGCCGCCGACGACGAGGACGCCCCGGTCACGATCTTCTACCCGACGTACCTGGTGCTCGCCGCCGGTGTGCTCGACTCGTTCATCGCCGGTGACCTGTTCAATCTGTACGTCGCGTTCGAGATGCTGCTGGTGGCGAGCTACGTGCTCATCACGCTGGGTGGCAGCGAACAGCGCGTCCGGGCCGGCACGACGTACATCGTCACGAGCCTGATCGCGTCGGCGATCTTCCTCGCCGCCATCGGGCTGGTCTACGGCGCCACCGGCACGGTGAACATCGCCCAGATCAGCGAGCGCGTCGCCGACCTGCCGGAGCACGTCCAGCTGCTCCTGCACACGATGCTGCTGATCGGGTTCGGCATCAAGGCGGCCGTGTTCCCGCTGGCGTTCTGGCTGCCGGACTCGTACCCGACGGCCCCGGCACCGGTCACCGCGGTCTTCGCGGGCCTGCTGACGAAGGTCGGCATCTACGCGATCATCCGGCTCGAAACGGTGATCTTCCCGCGACCACAGCTCAACGAGGTGCTGCTCGTCGTCGCCGCACTGACGATGGTGGTCGGGGTGCTCGGCGCGGTGTCGCAGACCGACGTGAAACGGCTGCTGTCCTTCACGCTGATCAGCCACATCGGCTTCATGGTGATGGGCGTCGGGCTCGGCACCGTCGCGGGGACGGCGGCAGCGGTGTTCTACACGGTGCACCACATCGTCGTGCAGACCACGCTGTTCCTGGTGTCCGGCCTGATGGAACGCGTCGGCGGGACGACCTCGACCCGATCGCTCGGCGGACTGCTGAAGGCCGCACCGCTGCTGGCCGCCCTGTACCTGATCCCCGCGTTCAACCTGGGTGGGATCCCGCCGTTCTCCGGCTTCATCGGCAAGCTCGGCCTGTTCCGCGCCGCCGCCGAGGACGGCTCCCCGATGGCCTACGTCACCATCGGCGCAGGCGTCGTCACATCGCTGCTCACCCTGTACGCGCTCATGCGGGTCTGGGACGCCGCCTTCTGGCGGCCGAAGCCGGCGGCCGAGGCCGCCGCCCCGCACGCGACGAGCGCGGAACCGCACGCCCACCTGCGGTCGCCGGAACCGGCGCCGCTCACCGTCTCCGAGGAGACGGGCGAGGCGTACCACCCGGGAGGCTCGGTGACGGTCACCGACGCACCGCACGCGACCCGTGCCTCCAGTCCGACCACCGGCGCGACCGAGGCGGTCGGCGAGGCTCCCGAGAAGGTGCGCCTGCCGCGCATGCTCGTCGGCGTGACGACCGTCGCGGTGCTCGGGTCCGTCGCGCTGACCGTCGTCGCCGGCCCGCTCTACGGCTACGCGACCCGCGCAGCGGAGTCGCTGGAGTCGCCCGACCGCTACGTGCAGGCCGTGCTCGGAGGTGAGCGATGACCGACGTCCGCCGCATCTCCAACGCCAGGCGGATCGCGCTGGCGTGGCGCTACGACGTGCCCCTCGTCGCGGGACTCACCGTGCTGTGGGCGCTGCTCTGGGGGTCGTGGACCCCGCTGACGCTGCTGTGCGGCATCGTCGTGGCGCTCATCGTCACCCAGGCGCTGCCGCTCCCCCCGGTCCCCCTGTCCGCACGGTTCTCGATCGTGCACGTGCTGCGGTTCCTGGCGGTGTGGTCCGGGCTCGTCGTCGTGGCGTCCTTCCGGGTCGCCTGGGTCGCGTTCCGTCCCCGCGGTGTGCGGAGGAGCTCGATCACGCTCGTGCAGCTGCACTCGACCTCCGAGATGACCTTCACGCTGGCCACCCTCGCGATCTCGCTCGTGCCCGGCTCGTACGTCGCCGACGTGGACCTGCGGCGCCGTCGCCTGCTGCTCCACGTACTCGACACCGAGCACCTCGAGCAGGTCGAGGACGAACGCCGCGTCGCACTCCGGATCGAGGCCATGGTCATCCGCGCACTGGGATCTAAGCAGGACGTCTCCGAGCTGTCCGAGCCCCTGCCGGAGGTGACCCGATGAGCCCCGCCGTCGTCGTGATGGGCATCGCCGTCGCGCTCGTGCTCGCGCTCCTCGGGGCGACGTTCGCCCTCGCGGTGTTCCGCATCGTGCGCGGCCCGACCATCCTCGACCGCATGATCGGCTCCGACATGGTGCTGACCACGGTGCTCGTGGTGATCGCCGCCGCGATGGTCATCCGCCAGGACCTGACCGGCATCCCCGTGCTCGTGGTGATCTCGGCGACGAGCGTCTTCGCCACGGTCGCCGTCGCCCGGGCCGTCACGCCCTCGGCTGACCCGTCCGACGAGGGACTGACCGTCACCACCCCCGAGCGCGCCGAGGAGGACAAGTCGTGATCGAGATCATCGAGTCGTTCGTCGACGACGCCGGCATCCGGGCGTGGATCGCCATCGGGCTGCTGCTCGTCGGGTCGCTGCTGTCGCTCGGCGCCGGGGTCGGCATCGTCCGGTTCCCGGACCCGCTCGTCCGCCTGCACGCCATGGCGAAGCCGCAGGTGCTCGGGCTCGCACTCGCGCTGGCCGCCATCGTGGTCGCGGTGTGGACGTGGACGGCGTTCTGGGTCGTGCTGCCGATCATGGTGTTCCAGCTGTTCCTGGTGCCCGTGTCGACGCACATGATCGCCCGCGCCGGCCTGCGCGCCGACGACTACCGGCACGAGGACCTGCTCGTCGACGACACGGAGTCCTGAAGGTTTACGAGCGTTATCTCATTTTATGTGCGATCACTAAAGCAGGATAAACTCGATAAGCTCCCGCCGTGGACAGCGTCAGGAATCCCTACACGCCCAATGCAGGCGCCACTCCGGAGATCGTGGCCGGCCGCGTCGAGCACACGCGGGCCTTCGAGGTACTCCTGCAACGCCTCTCCCGAGGACGCACCGACCAGTCGCTGATCATGACCGGTCTCCGCGGCGTCGGCAAGACGGTGCTCCTCAACGAGTTCGCCGACCTTGCTCGGACCGCGAAGTGGGAGGTCGTGGAGTTGGAAGCGAGCAAACACGACGACGGCCAGTTCCGGCAGACGATCGCCTCACTGCTCCGATCAGCCCTGCTCCAGATCTCTCCACGAAAACGGTGGACGGACCGCGCACGTCGAGCAGCCGAAGTCCTCACCGCGTTCGGGATGCCCGTCGCCCCGGACGGCACCTGGTCCATGACCTGGGACGTCGAGCCAGCTGAAGGGCTCGCTGACCACGGCGATCTCGCCTTGGACCTGACCGACGTCCTCGTCGCGCTGGGCGAAGCCGCTCAGGAGCACGGACGCGGTGTCGCGATCCTCGTCGACGAGGTGCAGTTCCTGCGGTCCGCGCAACTCGAAGCGCTGATCCAAGCCCTGCACAAGACCGTGCAGCGGAAACTCCCGATCACCTTCGTCGGGGCTGGACTCCCCCAGATTGCAGAACTCGCCGGGGATGCGAAGTCCTACGCAGAGCGGCTCTTCCGGTTCCCCGAGATCGATTCGCTCGGCGAGGACGACGCACGAGAGGCGCTCATCCGCCCCGCGGAGCTCGAGGACGCGTCCTACGATCCCGACGCGGTCGATCTCGCGCTGGAGATCACCAAGGGCTACCCCTACTTCATCCAGGAGCTCGGGTACCAGGCCTGGGAGATCGCGGCCGGGCCGGTCATCACCCTCGACGACATCGATGCAGCCCGCGAGGGCTACCTCACGAAGCTCGATAGGTCGTTCTTCCGTGTGCGACTCGACCGGGCCACGGGGCTGCAGACCGCGTACCTCCGCGCGATGGCCGAACTCGGACCGGACGCCCACAAGGCTTCTGACGTCGCAAGAGTGCTGCACCGAGAATCCACCCAACTCGGGCCGACGCGCGCAGAACTCATCGACATGGGTCTCCTGTACACACCGGAACACGGGTTCGCCGCCTTCACTGTGCCGGACTTCGACCAGTTCATGCTGCGGGCGGTACCGGAGCTCGTCATCCCGGAAGTGCGGCGGCGCCCCCGCCGCGGGGCCGGTGCTTGACCCTTGACGGACTGGAGGCCCGTGGCGGCGTCGCCACGGGCCTCCAGTCCGTCAGGTGGTCACGTTCGCGGTCAGGCGGTCGCGACCCGACGCGGGAGCAGCAGGTTGAGGACCGCGGCGACCACGACGATCGCGGCGGAGACCGCCGGCAGCAGCATCGCTGCGGCGGTGCCGTGGTGCTCGGCGACGTCACCGGTGATGGCGGAGGCGATCGACTGGCCGACGATGACGGCGGACCCGAGGATCGTCATGGTGGTGGCGGAGCGGCCGACGGGTGACCGGTCGGAGCCGAGGCTGTACTGGGCGACCAGGGTCGGCCCGATCCCGATGCCCATGATCGCGAGGACGACGCCCGCGGCGACGACGGAGTCGGCGCTGGCGAACGCGATCGCACCGGCGAGGAGCACGACGCCGAAGACGAGCCAGCGCCACCCGAGGCCGAAGGCCCGGGGGAATGCCGCCGACCCGAGTGCCAGCCCGGCGGACCCGATGCCCATCAGGCCGTAGAGCAGGCCGGCCTGCGAGGCCTCGCCGTGGGTCTCCATGAACGCCGTCAGCGAGGTGAGCGTCGAGCCGAAGAACAGGCCGATGCCCAGGATGCCGACGACCACGACCACGAGCCGCGGACGCAGGAGCTGCCGGGCGGGTGCCTGCGTCGACTCCGCGTGCTGGCCGACCACGAGCTTGCCGGTCGGGTGCAGCGCGAACGCCGTGACGAACACGAACGTCAGGACCGAGGCGCCGGCGACGGCCACCCACGGGGCGATCGCGCTGGCGAGGATGCCGACCAGGAACGGACCGATGATGAACACGGTCTCGTCGGCGGCGGACTCGTAGGCCATGGTGCCGCTGAGGGTCTTCTCGCGCCGCGCCGGGGCCATCCGCTGCCGGATGATCGCGACGAGCCGCGTGCGGGACATCGGGGCGACCTGCGGTGCCGAGGCGCCGATGCAGAACGCGACCGCGAGGACGGCGAGGTCGGGCGCGGTGCCGCTGACGACGAACGGGAAGAACCCGAGCAGCGCCGCGTTCACCAGGCCGACGGGGACGAGCACCGCCCGCTGGCCGTAGCGGTCGGCCGCGGCTCCGACCATCGGGCCGAAGATCGCGGAGCCGATGCCGACGGCGGCGGAGTTGATGCCGCCGAGGGCGACGGAGTCACGGGCGGCGACGACGAGGGTCAGGACGCCGACCACCATCATCGCGAACGGGAGCCGGGCGATGAACGCCACGGGGAAGTACCAGCGGCCGGCGAGGGAGACGAGTGAGCGGTCCGGAGCGGGCGGGGCGTCGGTTGAGCGGGTCTGGAGCATCGGGGTTGTGCCTTCTCGGCCCGCCCGGTTCGGTGGCGGCGGACCCATCGGGTGCCGCCGTTGTCCGCCGGGATGCCGGCGGCCGGTAGATACACACTGCGTGTTGTCGAACGCTGTCGATGGTACCAACCGGCCGCCGCGCCCCGGAGGAGTTCGCTCCGGGCGCCGTCCCGGCGGTCAGCCGTGGTGCGGTCACAGACCGTCGCCTGCGGTGCCGCAAGCCGACAGTTCGTGACCGGTCGGCGCGCGACCCGCGACGAGTCGTGACCGGCCCCCGCGGACCGGCCGCGCGACACAACGCGACCGGACGACGGACGGGAGGCGCGTGGCGGCGTGCCCCGCGCCTCCCGGCCGCCGCGCCCCGCGCCCAGGGCCCCGCAGCGGTCACGACAACCCGCCGGCCGTGCGCGGTGCGGTCGCAGACCGTCGCCTGCGGCGCGGCGCTCGGGTCAGGAGACCTCGCCCGCGCGGGCTCCCGCCCACAGGTCGACGTCGGTGATGCCGACGGAGTGCTCGTCGATGACGCGGAGCTCCTCGTCGCTGAACGACGTGTTCGACAGCGCGGCGACGTTGTCCTCGAGCTGCGATACTCGGGACGCACCGATGACGAGTGAGGTCACCCGCTCGTCGCGGAGTGCCCAGGCGAGGGCGAGCTGCGCGAGGGACTGTCCGCGCGCGGCTGCGACGTCGTTGAGGGCGCGGAGGTGCTCGACGACCTCGGGCGTGATGCTCGACGCGTCGAGGGACTTGCCCGCTGCCGCGCGGGAGTCCTCGGGCACACCGTTCAGGTACTTACCGGTCAGCAGCCCCTGCGCCAACGCGGTGAAGCCGATCACGCCGAAGCCGAGCTCACCGGCGGCGTCGAGCAGCCCCTCGGTCTCGATCCAGCGGTTGAGCATCGAGTACGAGGGCTGGTGGATCAGGAGCGGGGTGCCGAGGTCGCGGAGGATCTCCGCTGCCTGCCGGCTGCGCTCGGCGTCGTAGGACGAGATGCCGACGTACAGCGCCTTGCCCTGCTGGACGGCGGTGTGCAGGGCGCCCATCGTCTCCTCGAGCGGGGTCGAGGCGTCGAGACGGTGCGAGTAGAAGACGTCGACGTAGTCCAGGCCCGTGCGCTGCAGCGACTGGTCGAGCGAGGCGAGCACGTACTTGCGCGAGCCGCCGCCCTGCCCGTACGGCCCCGGCCACATGTCCCAGCCCGCCTTCGTCGAGATGACCATCTCGTCGCGGTAGGGCCGGAAGTCCTCGCGCATCAGGCGGCCGAAGTTCACCTCGGCGGCACCGTAGGGCGGGCCGTAGTTGTTCGCGAGGTCGTGGTGGGTGATCCCGAGGTCGAACGCCCGGCGGCTGATGGCGCGCTGGTTCTCGAAGGGCATGTCGTCCCCGAAGTTGTGCCAGTACCCCAGGGAGAGCAGCGGCAGGTCGAGGCCCGAGCGGCCGGTCCGGCGGTACGTCATCGAGTCGTAGCGGTCGTCACTGGCGATGTAGGTCATGGGACGAGCCTGGCACTCGTTCGGGCTCTGCCCTCGCATGCTTCGCTTCGCGGACCCATGATGGGTGCACGAGACCACGAGGAGACGACGATGGCACGGACGACGAAGACCGAGACCACCTTCACCGACGAGGAGCGCGCGGCGATGCAGGAGCACGCCGCCGAGGTCAAGCGTGCTCGCGGCACGAAGGGCACCAAGGCCGAGAAGGCCGCAGCCGACGCCGCGGCGGTCGAGGCGAAGATCGCTGAGATGCCCCAGCCGGACCGGGGGCTGGCCGAGCGCATCCACCGCCTCGCGCTCGAGGTCGCGCCCGAGCTCGCGCCGAAGCTCTGGTACGGCATGCCCGCCTACGCGCGGGACGGCAAGGCGGTGTTCTTCTTCCAGGACGCCGCGAAGTTCAAGGCCCGCTACGCGACGCTCGGGTTCCAGGACTCGGCCGCGCTCGACGACGGCACGTTCTGGCCGACGTCGTGGGCGATCAGCCCCGAGTTCTCCGAGGCCGACGAGGCACGGGTGGCCGACCTGATCCGTCGCGCGGTCGGTTGACGGTGCTCGGGCTGGGCGCCGCTCCCGTCTTCGCCCTGCTGTTCCTGGTGCTGTACGTCCTGGGGCGGCGACGGGACCCGCGGATGCTCCGCAACGGGGTGTTCCTGACCGCGGCCGTGCTGTTCGGGCTCGGGACGGTCGTGGCCGTGCTGACCAGGGTGGTCCCCGGGTTCAGCCTGCTCGTCGCCGTGGTGCTGCTGCTCGTGCCGCTCGCCGTGGTGGTGCTCGGCGTCGCCCTGGTCGCGAACGGCCTGCAGATGCTCCGGGCCGAGGGGCGCAGCGTCGGCAACCTGCTGTCGCTCGCCGCCGGCGTGGCGGTGTTCGTGCTGCCGGCGGTCGCCATCGCCCTGCTCGTCTCGGGCAGCGGCGAGGGCTTCACGCTGTGGGACGGCACGAAGATCGCGGTCGCAGTGCTGATGGTGTTCGTCTGCGGGTACTTCGCGTTGTCGCTGGTCGCGTTCGCCCTGTACTCCGTGGTCTACGGGCGGACGCGGCACGGCATCGTCCCCGACACGATCGTGGTCCTCGGCTCCGGGCTCGTGCACGGCGAGGTCCCACCCCTGCTGCAGAGTCGACTCGACCGGGCGCTCGGCGTCTACCGGGCCGAACGGGCAGCCGGACGCCGACCGCTCCTCGTGCCGTCCGGCGGACAGGGCGACGACGAACCCCGCCCCGAGGGGACCGCGATGGCCGAGTACCTGGTGGCGCACGGTGCCGACGCGGACGACGTCGTGGCGGAGACCGCGTCACGGAACACCCGCGAGAACCTGCGGTTCTCGCGGGACGTGCAGACGTCCGCCGGGCGGGACGGCCAGATGGTCGTGGTCACGAACAACTACCACGTGCTGCGGGCCGCGACCCTGGCCCGTCGCCTCGACCTGCCGGCCCAGGTCGTCGGCGCGCGCACGGCGGCGTACTACGTCCCGAGTGCGTTCCTGCGGGAGTTCGCCGCGGTGATCGTCGAGCACCGCTGGCTCAACGTCGTCGCCTGCACGCCGTTCGTGCTGTTCACCGGGTTCCTGCTCTGGGAGTCGTTCCAGCAGTAGGATCTCCACCATGGTCGAGATCCCCGCGCCGCGGCCGACCGACCTGCTGCCCATCGGCGAGATCGTGCGCCGCACGGGCGTGGCCGCCTCGGCCCTGCACTTCTACGAGCGCAAGGGGCTGATCCACCCGGAGCGCACCGACGGTGGCACGCGGATGTACCCGCGGCACGTCGAACGGCGGATCGCGATCATCCAGGTGGCCAAGCGCCTCGGCATCCCGCTCAGCGAGGTCGCCGAGCAGTTCGAGGCCCTGCCCGCCGACCGCATGCCCTCGCTGCGCGACTGGAACCGGTTGAACGAGCGGTGGCGCGCACGACTGCGGGCCCGCCAGCTCGAGCTCGAGCGCCTGCAGCAGGAGATGACGCAGTGCATCGGCTGCGGGTGCGTCTCGCTCGGGGCCTGCTCGGTCGTGAACCCCGGCGATGCGCTGGGTGACGAGGGGCACGGCGCGCGTCGCCTGCTGCCGATCCAGGACGATGCGGCAGACGATGCCGCTGCCGAGGACGCTGTCGCCTAGCCCGCGCGCAGTCCGTCGTCGATCCGCTGCAGGAGCTCCAGCGCCTCGACCGCACCCCGCTCGTCGCCACCGAGGGCCGTGCGGAGCTTGCCCGACCAGTGCCGGTAGAGCCGGTCGACGCTCTCCTGGGCCAGGGCGGTCGAGTGCAGCTGCACGGTCCGGGCGTCCGCCGGGTCCTGGCGCCGCTCGACCATGCCCTTCGCCACGAGCGACCGGAGCGCGACGCTGAGGTTGCTGCGCTGCAGGGCGGTCGCCTCGGCGGTGGCACTGGGCGAGGTGCCGGGGTTGCGGTTGATCCAGCGCATCACGAGCGCCTCGGTGCCGGTCAGCGGCACGATGTCGAGGGTCTCCGAGCCGTGCGGGTCGATGTCACGCGCGATCCGGAGCAGGACGTCCGCGAACTCGGCGAGGACGTGGTCGGACACGGCGGAGTGCATGACCGTACTGTACCGATCTCGGGCGATGAGTTATGCTTTCATAACAATGACCACGGACACCGGAACCATCCGCGCGACGATCGCGACACCCACGACCAAGCAGCAGGGCATCACGACCGCGCTGCTCCTGGTGCTCGGCCTGCTCAGTGCCGTCGCCCCCTTCGCCACCGACCTGTACCTGCCGGCGTTCCCGCAGATGACCACCGAGCTCGGGGCGAGCGCCACCGCCGTCCAGCTCACCCTGACCGCGTTCCTGGTGGGCGTGACCGCGGGCCAGCTCGTGTTCGGTCCGCTGTCCGACCGGTTCGGCCGCGTGCCGCCGCTCATCGCCGGTGCCGCGGTGTGCGTGCTCGCCAGCATCGCCGCGGTGCTCGCGCCGAACATCGGCGTGCTGATCGCCGCCCGCCTGCTGCAGGGCCTCGGCGGTGCGGCCGGCATGGTGATCAGCCGTGCGGTCATCTCCGACCTGGCGACCGGCAAGTCCGCCGCCCGCGCGTTCTCGCTCATGATGATCGTCGGCGGGGTCGCCCCGGTCGTCGCACCGCTGCTCGGCGGCCTGCTCACCGGTCCGATCGGCTGGCGCGGCCTGCTCTCGATCGTGCTCGGCCTGTCGGTCGTCATGCTCATCGCGGTCCTCGCCGTGATCCGCGAGACCCACCTGAAGGAACACCGCGACGCCCTGCGCGAGGAACGCCGCGGCTCGGGCTCGGCCCTGCGTGCCCTGCGCTCCCGCACGTTCCTCGGCTACACCGCCGTGTTCGGCTTCGCGTTCGCCGTGATGATGGCCTACATCTCCGCGTCACCGTTCCTGTACCAGGACATGATCGGCTTCGGCACGGTCGGCTACGGCCTGGCCTTCGGGCTGAACGCCCTGGCGCTGATGGGCGTCAGCATCCTGTCCGCCAAGCTCACCGCGACCCGTTCGGTCACGGGCGTGCTGTCGCTCGGCATCGTGCTGGTGCTCGCGTCGACCGTGGCGTTCGCGCTGCTCGTCGTCTCCGGGGCGCCGGTCATCTGGCTCGCCGTGCCGCTGTTCACCGCGGTCGGCTCGCTCGGTCTGGTGCTCGGCAACGCCACGGCGCTCGCCCTCGGTGCCGTGCCCTCGGCCGCCGGCAGCGCCTCGGCCGTGCTCGGTGCGCTGCAGTTCGGGCTCGCCGCGCTCGTGTCCCCGCTCGTCAGCATCGGCGGCTCGGACACCGCGGCGCCGCTGGCGATCGTGATGCTCGCCGCCGCCGTGGTGGCCGTCGTGGCACTGCTCGCGGCGCGGGGCCGGACCAGCACGCTCCGCTGACCCGGACCAGCGCCGCCCGCTGATCCGGAACGGCGCCGCCCGCTGACGCGGAACGACACTGTCGACGTCGTACGACATCGACAGTGTCGTTCCGCGTCGACCAGACCGCCCCCGGCCCGAGACCAACCTGCCCAGCCCCCAGCCCAACCAGCCCGGCGTCAGCCCCGCCCCGGCCGCAGGAACGGCACCCGCGGCATGAGCCAGTCGACCCACACCACCCGCACCCCCGGCGCCACGGCGAGCGCCCACAGGATCGAGGCAGCGGCGTCGGTCGGGTAGTGCACCGCGTCGATCGACACCGCGAAGAACACGACCACGATGGCCACGACCCCGAGCGTCAGCGCCAGTCGGTGCCACCGGGTCTCGCGGAGCAGCCAGATCAGGGCGATGACGAACGCCGTGATGTAGACCGTGTGCCCGCTCGGGTACCCGGGGTCGGGCTGCACGGGGAACGGGTGCGGCAGCACGGCCACGTCGGGCCGGGCGCGGTGCACGATCTCCTTCACGATCGCGGACGGCACCCAGGTGATCGCGATGGTGCCGCCGAACGCCAGGGCCGGTCGCAGGTCTCGCGTGCGCCACCAGATCACGGCGACGACGACGACCGTGATCCCGATCGCCGGCGCCGGACTGATCACGTGGTAGACCGCCGTGCTGAACGCCCCGATGAACCCGGTGTGCAGCGCGTTGAGGGCCTTGGACAGCCCCAGGTCCACGGTGCCGAGGGTGAACCCGACGATGGTGATGACGACGACCGCGATGACGGCGATCGCCACCGAGACGAGCGGGTACGGCGAGCGCTCGAGGATCCCGTACGCGGCGGGCTCCCGTCGGCGGGGACGGAGGAGCGGCGCGTCGTCGGTCATCCCGCCATCGTCGCAGTCCGACCCCGGCATCCCAGGGCGAGTGAGCCTCACAAAACTCCGAAAGCGTTCAGCGCGGCGGTCGGGAGTAGACAGGACGCATGCCAACCGTTGCCGAGAACATCGTCGCCACCCTCCGCGCCAACGACATCCACCGGGTCTACGGCCTGCCCGGTGACTCCCTGAACGGCTTCACCGACGCCCTGCGCAAGGACGGCACGATGCGGTGGGAGCACGTCCGTCACGAGGAAGCGGCCGCGTTCGCCGCCTCTGCCGAGGCCGCCCTGACCGGTGACCTGACCGTCTGCGCCGGCAGCTGCGGGCCCGGCAACCTGCACCTGATCAACGGCCTGTACGACGCGAACCGTTCGCGGGTGCCGGTGCTGGCGATCGCCGCCCACATCCCCACGGCGGAGATCGGCTCCGGCTACTTCCAGGAGACGCACCCGCAGGAGCTCTTCCGCGAGTGCTCCGTCTACGTCGAGTACGTCGCCGACCCCGTCCAGATGCCCCGCCTGCTCGAGATCGCGATGCGCGAGGCGATCGAGAAGCGCGGCGTCGCCGTGCTCGTGATCCCGGGCGACGTGCTGCTCGCCGAGGCGAAGGACGACCGCACTACCCGCATCGAGCGGGCCACCCCGCGCATCGTGCCGAGCGAGGCCGAGCTGCAGCGCACCGCCGACCTGCTGAACGGTGCCGACCGGATCACGATCCTGGCCGGAGCCGGCGTCGCGGACGCCCACGACGAGGTCGTCGCCCTGGCCGAGCGACTGCAGGCCCCGATCGTGCACGCGCTGCGCGGCAAGGAGTACATCGAGTACGACAACCCCTACGACGTCGGCATGACGGGCCTGCTCGGCTTCGCCTCCGGGTACCGCGCGATGGAGGACGCCGACGTCGTGCTCATGCTCGGCACGGACTTCCCGTACCAGCAGTTCTTCCCCGCCAAGGCGAAGCACGTGCAGGTCGACATCCGCGGTTCACAGCTCGGCCGGCGGCACCCCGTCGACATCGGCCTGGTCGGCACCGTCAAGGACACCGCCCTCGCGCTCATCCCGCTGCTGACCGGCTCGCACCCGACGAAGCACCTCGAGGACTCGCTCAAGCACTACCGGAAGACCCGCGAGAAGCTCGACGACCTGGCGGTCCCCGCCGGGAAGAAGAAGCCCCTGCACCCGCAGTACGTCGCCCGGGTGCTCGACCGGCTCGCCGCGGAGGACGCCGTCTTCATCCCCGACGTCGGCTCCCCCGTCGTCTGGGCCTCGCGATACCTCACCATGAACGGCAAGCGCCGGCTGATCGGCTCGTTCGTGCACGGCACGATGGCGAACGCCGTCCCGCAGGCGATCGGTGCGCAGACCGCGTTCCCGGACCGGCAGGTGATCGCCCTGGCCGGTGACGGCGGGCTGACGATGCTCCTCGGTGAGCTCATCACGATCGTGCAGAACAAGCTGCCGGTGAAGATCGTCGTGTTCGACAACTCGTCGCTCAACTTCGTCGAGCTCGAGATGAAGGCCGCCGGCTTCGTGAACTACGGCACCGAGCTGCAGAACCCGGACTTCGCCGCCGTCGCCGAGGCGATCGGCATCAAGGGGTTCCACGTCGACGTGTCCGACGACTTCGAGGACGCGATGGCCGCCGCGCTCGCGCACGACGGCCCGGCGCTCGTGTCGGTCCGCGCGAACCGCCAGGAGCTCTCCATGCCCCCGGCGGTCACGCTCGAGCAGGCGAAGGGCTTCACGCTCTACGCCATCCGCACGGTGCTGTCGGGTCGCGGCGACGAGCTGCTGGACCTCGCGTCCACCAACGCGCGCCAGCTGCTGTAGACGCGAGCGGACGACGGCCTGGAGGCGCGGTGCCAGCTGGCACCGCGCCTCCAGGCCGTCACGACGTCACCACCCGAGCGTCTGGCCGTCCTCCAGGAACACGCCGGTGGGGCCCTCCGGGCCCGCGCTCGCGGCGGCCGCGATCGTCGCGGCGCTGACCTCGACGGGGCGACCGTGCGGATTCGGCATGCCACCGAACTCGGTGGCCGTGTAGCCGGGCTCGATCGCGACGAAGTGCACCTCGGGCACGACGCGTGCGTACTGCACCGTCAGCATCGAGACGGCGGCCTTGGACGCGCCGTAGACCACGGCCGGCACGGTGAACGCGGGCTTCGACGGGTCGTGGGTCGCGGCGAAGGAGCCGAGCGCACTCGACAGGTTCACCACGATCGGGTTCGCGGAGCGACGCAGGAGCGGCAGCGCGGCCTCGGTCGCGCGGATCGTGCCGACGGCGTTCGTGTCGAAGACGGCGAGCGCCTCGGGCCCGCTCTGCCCCCAGACGGCGATGCCGGCGTTGTTGACCAGCACGTCGAGTCCGCCGTTCGCGTCGACGTGGGCGAAGGCCGCGGCGACCGAGTCGTCGTCGCGGACGTCGAGCTGGACGGAACGGGCGCCGATCTCGGCGGCGACCGCGGCGCCCTGGTCGGCGTCGCGGGCCCCCATCCAGACGGTGTGGCCCGCCTCGACGAGCTGGCGGGCGGTTTCCTTGCCGAGGCCGCGGGTGGCCCCGGTGATGAGTGTCGTTGTCATGGGTCCAGCGTCGTGCTCGGCGGCGACCGCAGGGAGTCGCCCGGTTGTCGTAGGACCGGCAGGGCCAGGACCCGGTCGACCGTCGCGCGCAGACTGGGGACATGGCGGACACGGACTTCGGGCACACCCTGCGGCGGCTGCGCGACCACGTCTCCCCCGAGGCAGCAGGCGTGGTCGTCGGGGCCCGTCGGCGTGCGGCGGGTCTGCGGCGTGAGGAGCTGGCCGGGCTGGCGGGGATCTCCGCCGACTACCTGACCCGGCTCGAGCAGGGGCGGGCGACCTCGCCGTCCGCCCAGGTCGTCGAGGCGCTCGCGCGGGCGCTGCGGGTCGCCGATGCCGACCGCGAGCTGCTCTACCGGCTCGCCGGGCACGCGGTCCCCGGCGCCGACGTGGTCCCGTCGAGGATCCCACCGAGCGTGCAGCGGCTGCTCGACCGACTGGCGGACACCCCCGTCGCGGTGCTCGACGCCGCGGGGAACCTGCTCGTCGCCAACGCCCCGTACGACGCACTGATGGGGCCGATCGGGGCCCTGCGCGGGAACGACCGGAACACCGCGTGGCGGCACCTGGTGGGGTCCGGCAGCCGCGCCGTGCACACGCCCGAGGAGCAGGCGGCGTTCGAGGCGAACCTGGTGGCGGGGCTCCGGATGACCGCGGCGCGCTACCCGCTCGACCGCCAGCTGCAGCAGCTCGTGCGGGACCTTCGGGCGGCGAGCCCGCGGTTCGTCGAGCTGTGGGACTCGGGCGCGACCGCGCTCGGCGAGACCGCCCGCCGGAAGGTGATCGACCACCCGGACGTCGGGCTGATCACGCTCGACTGCGACACCCTGGTCGTCGGGCCGGAGGACCTGCGGATCCTGGCGTACACGGCCGAGCCCGGATCAGTGGACGCGGAGCGTCTGGCGCTGGCGATCGTGGTGGGGACGCAGTCGTTGGTGGAGTGAGGCGGGGGCAGGCGATTTCTGTGTGCCTCGCACAACCAAAGTGTCCTCGAACCGCGCGACCACGTGGCGCGGGGGCGCTTTGGTTGTGCGCGACTCATTGGTTGGGCGCGGCTCGGCGCGGACTGACCGCGGTCGTTCGCTGCGAGCCCGCCTGAACCCTTCGGAGAAGGCCCACAGGTCGGGTCCTTCGCCCTTGTCCGGCTCGGACGCCGTCCATAGGCTCCCGCTGTCAGACGATCGTCTGATTCCAGAGCGGGACGAGGACGGGCATGAACGACGACACGCAGGTCAGCATGAACCGGGTGCACTGGGACGGGGGCGTGCCGCGCAGTGCGGTGGACGCACTGCTGTACGACGGCGGGCTGGCGGTGGTCCCGACCAAGGTCGGCTACATCCTGATGACCTCGGACCGCGCGGGTCTGGAGCGGAAGTTCGACGCCAAGGAACGCAACCGCAACAAGCCGGGCGTCGTGCTCGTGAGCTCGCTCGAGATGCTCCGGAGCATCGCGCAGCTCACCCCCGAGATCGACGCCCTGTACCAGCGGTGCTGGGACGAGGACGTCCTGCTCGGGTGCATCCTGCCCTGGAGTGACGCGGGTCGAGCGGCACTGCCGGCGGACGGCTCCGACGAACTCATGATGGACACCCGCGGAACGTCCTGCTTCGTCATCAAGTTCGGCGTCCCCGGTGAGCTCGCCGCCCGCGAACTCTGGACCGAGCACGGCAAGTTCGCCTTCGCGAGCTCGGCCAACCCGTCGGGCACCGGCAACCGTGGCGTGGTCGACGGCATCGGCGAGCGCATCGCCGAGCGCGCCGACGTGATCGTCGAGGCGGACGACTACGTCGCGTCCATCCAGCCGGAGCAGAGTGCCGAGACCCGCTACGAGCAGGGCGTCATGGTGTCGATGGTCGACAGCACGGGGACCCTGATCCCGCTGCAGGACGGACGCCGATCGGTCGTCCCCGCACCGACGCTGATCCGCAAGGGGCTCGACGTCGACCGGATCATGGGGCTGCTCGCGGACACGTTCACGAGCTGGGACTACCGGCAGGGTGAGTACTACTGAACCCGCACGAGAGGACTTCCGTGGGCCGGAGCCGCCTGTCGCGTGAGGACGCCTCGAGCCGCATCACCGCGTTCGTGTACGGCAACATCGTGATCCTCGGCACGATCGCACCGATGCTCCCGGACACCGCCGAGAGCGGTCGGGGGCTCTGGTACGTCCTCGCCACCGCGTTCTCGACCTTCCTCGCACACACCTTCGCCGAATCGGTCGGACGACGTGCGCGGAGCGACCACCGCCTCACCGGGGAGACCGTCCGCGCCGAGCTGCGAGATTCGCTGCCCATCCTCACCTCCGGTTTCCTGCCGGCTGCCGTCCTCGCCTACGCCTGGCTGACCGGCACGTCCGGGCTCGCGGCCGAGATCATCGCGATCGCGTACCTCGTGGTCCGGCTCGCCCTCCTCGGGCCCGTCGTGGCCAGGCTCCGCGGGGAGAACCCGTCCCCTCGGACGTTCGTGGCCGGTCTCGTCCTCGCGCTCGTCGGTGTCGGCATCGCGCTGGTCAAAGCGGGTCCGGGCTTCTGAGGCGAGCGAGCGCGGGAGCGCGCGAGCGCGGGAACCTCGACACCTCGCGTCGTCAGGTGGGCCGACCGTCAGCGACGGCCGCGACGGCTTCGATCTCGACCAGCTGGTCGTCGTAGCCGAGCACCGTGACGCCGAGCAGGGTGCTCGGCACGTCGTGCGTCCCGAAGGCATCGCGCACCACCTGCCACGCGGCGACGAGGTCGGCCTGCCGCGAGGACGCCACGAGCACCCGGGTGCTCACGACGTCCTCGATGGACGCACCTGCGGCACGCAGCGCCTCGTGCATCGTCTCGATGCACCGGGCAGCCTGGCCCGCGTAGTCGCCGACCGCGACGGTCGACCCGTCCGCGGCGAGCGGGCAGGCCCCGGCGAGGAACACGAGCCGCGTCCCGGCCGGCACGGTGGACGCGTACGCGTACTGCGCCGCGTCGCTCAGGACGTCGGACCGGATGAGACGGACTGCGCTGGCCATGCCCGTCATCCTGCCAGGGAGGCCCGGAGCGTTCGGCGTCAGGCTCCGGCGCCGCCGTCCACGGGGACGATCGCCCCGGTGACCATCGACGCGCGATCACTGAGCAGCCAGGCCGCGACCTCGGCGACCTCCTCGGGCTCGGCCATCCGACCGAGCGGCACCGTGGCGTTGATCTGGTCGACGATGCCCGGCGTCGCCGCCTCCCACGCGTCGATCATCTCGGTCGCGGTGCCGCCGGGGGTGATGCCGTTCACCCGGATGTGCGCCGGAGCCCAGGTGACGGCCGCGGTCTCGGTGATGCTGTTCAGCGCACGCTTCATCGCACCGTAGGCGGGCAGCGCCGGGTTGGCGCGGCGGCTGCCGATGCTGGAGGTGTTGACGATGGCGCCGCCTGCGCCGCGACGCATCAGTTCGGCTTCGGCGTTCATCGCCACCCAGTGTCCGCGGAAGTTCACCGCGAACTGGGTGTCGATGTCCTCGTCGCTGGTGGTGTCGAGCGGCCCGGGCTGCTGGATGGTCGCGCCGTTGTTGAAGGCCCCGTCGAGCCGACCGTGCAGCTCGTCGACGCGAGCCACCGCTGCACGGATGCTGGCGGGGTCGGCGAGGTCGAGTGCGACGGCATCGGCGGTGCCCCCAGCCGCCCGGACGTCGGCGACGACGGTGTCGAGTGCGTCGGTGCTGCGGGCGGCCAGGACGACCCGAGCGCCCTCCCGAGCGAAGAGTCGGGCGGCCGCCGCACCGATGCCGCGGCTCGCGCCGGTGATGAGGACGACCTTGTCGGACAGGAGGCCGATGGGACTGGTGGTGGTGTCGTTGTTCATGGGATCAGCGTCACGCCGGACCACCGACCGGATACAGGTACGAGCGGTACCAGGATCCGGGCCGCGAACCGGTGGAGACTCGTGCCATGGACAAGCCGGAGCTCGCCGCGTTCCTCCGCTCTCGACGCGAACGCCTGCGCCCCGAGGACGTCGGGTTGCCGTCGGGACCACGACGTCGGACCCCCGGGCTCCGTCGTGAGGAAGTAGCGGTCCTCGCCCACATCTCCACCGAGTACTACGTCCGGCTCGAGCAGGGTCGCGCACCCCGACCCTCTGCCGAGGTCCTCGCGGGCATCGCCGGAGCGCTCCTGCTCACCTCGGCGGAGTCCGACCACCTGCACGCACTGGCCGGCACGGCCGCACTGCAGCTGGGCCGGGTGCGCCGTGACGTCCGGCCGAGCATCCTCGCGCTCGTGCACCGGCTGCCGCAGACCGCTGCGATCGTCCTGTCCGCCACCTTCGACGTGCTCGCGTGGAACCCCCTCGCCGCAGCGCTCATGGAGGACTTCTCGGTGCTCGACCCGGCCGAGCGGAACCTGGCCCGGCGGGCGTTCCCCGCACACCCCGGGCCGGAGACTCCGCCGCCCTACGGGATCTCCGACGGCGCCGAGTTCCGGCGCCACGTCGTCATGCAGCTCCGGGCGGCCCGGACCCGGTACCCGGACGACCCCGCCGTGGGCGACCTGATCGAGGAGCTCGGTGCGGGCGACAGCGAGTTCGGGCGGCTCTGGGACCAGCACGACGTGCAGATGACGCCCGTGCTCACCAAGACCTTCCGGCACCCGTCGGTCGGGTCGGTCACGGTCGACTGCGACAGCCTCGCGCTCACCGACCGCGACCAGCACCTGGTGCTCTACACGGCCCCGGTCGGTTCACCCGACGCCGACGCCCTGGCCCTGCTCGGTGTGCTCGGAGCCGAACCCGTCAGCAGGTAGCGCAGCGTCAGGCGCAGTACTCGTACGGCAACATCGCGACCGACCCCACCCAGATCGCCCCCACGGTGGTGCCGTCCGTCCCGAGCTGGAACGTCATGTAGCGCCCGTCGGCCTGCACGCTCCACATCGAGTACGGCCCCTGGTCCTCTCCGTAGGTGCCGGTGTACTGCAGGTCCGGGTACGCGGAGCGCACCTCGGTCAGGGGCGCTCCGATGCCGATCCCGGCGTCGGTCTCGGGCGAGTTCGTCGTCACCGGGTCCGACCCCACCCCACCGATGGTCACCCCGGCGACCTTGCCGTCGCGGGGGATGACGATGAGGCCGGGGGCGTCGGACCGCTCCCAGAAGGTCGTCTCCGGGCTGGCCGGGCACGCATCCGTACTCCGGGTGTAGGCGGCTGCCAGGTCGTCGATCTCGCCCTGCACCGGACCACCGAGGGCGATCGGTCCGACCTCGTCGGTCGAGATGGTCCACGTCGCGGGGTCCGACAGGCTGAAGGCCGTGTCCGTCGCGGTCGGGGTCGCAGCGGGGGTCGGGGTGTCGGGGTCAGCCGGCGCCTCCGGGGTCGCAGTCGCAGTCGCAGTCACAGTCCGGGTCGGCGTCGCGGCCGGTGAGTCGGAACAGGCGGTCAGCGCCATCGCTGCGATGAGCCCGAGGGTCACCCCGGCGGTCCGGGCGGTGCCGTTCACGCTGCCCCCGCCGCACTGCGCCGCTGCCGGTCAGGCGGGAGCTGGGGGCCGGGTTGCTGCACGGTCCTCCAGCTGCCGATCCGCGGGTCGAGCCGGACGGCGTCACCGCATTCGTCGCAGTGCGCCGCTCCCGCCTCGCCGAGCAGGATCTTCGCGCCGTCGTGGACGAACGGGTTCGGGTTGCCGGGCATCGTCTGTTTCCCTCCGTCGGCGGATGTCGAACGGTCCCCGCCCGAAGGCGGGGACCCGACCGGCGCGGGCTCCGGAGAGCCGCAGCGCCGGCCGATGACCCCCGCGCCGTTGCGATGGCCGATCCACCGTACGTCGAGCCTCCACGAGGAACGGAACCCCTCGTCCGCCATCGCAACCAGAGCGTTACACAGCTTCCGACGCAGCGATCAGTCGGCGTCCTCGACGTCGAACACGACGACCCGCGCACTGGCCGCACCGATGAACTCGGCCACCGGCCGGTGCTCCGGGTGCGGCAGGTACCCGGCGAGCGCTGCCCGATCGCGGAACCGGACGACGAGCATCCAGTGGAACCCGCCCTCCAGCCCCTCCGTGCTCACGCTCGTGCCGGCCTGCACCGACTCGACCCCCTCGATCCGTGGCAGGTGCTCACGCGACAGGGCCGAGGCCTCGGACGACCGGTCCTCCCCGTCCCACTCGACCAGCACGGTGTGCGTCACTCCGGACACGTGGTCCCCTTCCTCGAACGCAAGAACGCGAAACCCAGAACCTCAGAACCCCAACACGTCAGATCAGAACGCCGGCGTCCCACCGGCGATCGTGATCGTCGACCCGGACTGGTAGCTCGACTCCGGGCTGACCAAGTGCACGTAGGCGGCACCGAGCTCGGCGGGCTGACCGGGACGGCCGAACGGCGAGCTCTCACCGAAGTGCGACACCGTCTCGGCGTCGTCGGAACCCGGCTGCAGCGGCGTCCACACCGGCCCCGGTGCGACGGAGTTCACACGGATGCCCTTCGGCGCGAGCTGCTGCGCGACGGCCTCGGTGAAGAGCTTGATCGCGCCCTTCGACACGGCATAGTCGATCTTGTCCGGCGAGGGCGTCGACGCCTGGATCGAGCCGGTCGTCACGATGGTCGACCCAGGCTCGAGGTGCGGCACGGCGGCCTTGGTCAGCCAGAACAGCGAGTAGATGTTCGTCTTGAAGGTGGAGTCGAACATCGAGGTGTCGAGCGTGAGGATGTCCTCGTTGCTCTCCATGCGCCCCGCGACCATGACCAGGGTGTCGAGGCCGCCGAACTCGTCGACGCCCTTCTGCACCAGGTCCGTGCAGTACTGCTCGTCGGAGATGTCGCCGGGGAACAGCACGGCGCGACGGCCTTCGGACTCGAGCAGGTCGCGGACCTGTTCCGCGTCCTCCTGCTCGTCCGGCAGGTACGAGAGCACCAGGTCCGCGCCTTCGCGCGACAGGGCGATGGCGGCGGCACGGCCGATGCCGGAATCGGCACCGGTGACGATGCCGCGGTACCCCTTCAGCCGTCCGAGCCCGACGTAGCTCTCCTCGCCGTGGTCGGGCTTCGGGTCCATCTTCCACGCGGCGCCCGGCAGCGACTGCTCCTGCTTCGGGTACGGCGGTGCCGGGTAGAGGGTGTTCGGATCGCGCTTCTCGTACTGGCTCATGACCCCACTGTCGTCGCAGCGCCCGCACGGGCGCTCAGCTGGTGGGTGACGGACGCCGAACAGGCGACCCCGGTTCTGGAGACGGGCGGGGACGGACTGGAGGCGCGGTGCCAGCTGACACCGCGCCTCCAGTCCGTCAGGTGGTTCAGACGCCGGCCGTGGTCCGGATCCAGGACGAGGCCTGCGACAGCAGGGCGTAGTTCGAGCCGGCCTTGGTGTTCGCGCCGGGGTCGGCGCTGTCGCCGGTGGAGCAGACGGCGACGACCTTGCCGTTGACGAGCAGCGGGCCGCCCGAGTCGCCGTGGTTCGAGGCACCGGTCACGCCGGTGAGGTGCTGGGCACGACCGTTGAAGGCGTCAGTGCTCGCGCCGGTGAGCGAGACGGTGGCCTGGTACAGGCCGTCGGACTGGGTCGCGTTCGCACGCAGGCCGTAGCCCTGGATGGTGCCGGTGCCGCTCGACTTGGCCGTCGCGGTGAGGTCGAGGGGTGCGTAAGTGGACAGCGAGTAGGCGGTCCGCAGGTGCACGAGCGCGATGTCACCCGCCGGCGAGGCGCTGACGCGGTCGACGGCGACGGCCGTGCCGCGGTTCACGGTGGAGTTGGAGTGGTACACGTTCATCGCGCCGATGCCGTCGATGCAGTGCCGGGCGGTGAGGATCCACGAGGCGTTGAGCTGCTCGCCGGTGCAGTTGCTGACGTAGCCCGAGGGGATGCTCCCGCCGGAGGCTTCGAGCTGCACCGCCCACGAGGTGGTGGGGGCCTTCTCGCCGCCGACGACCTTCGTGCTGACGGGCAGCGCGGACGCGGGCGAAGCGGCGAACACGCCGGCGGTGATGACGGCGACCGCGGCGAACGCGGCTGCGATGGACTTCTTCATGACGACTCCTCTGTCGGTGAAGCACCTGCCAGTTGCTCTGTGCAACTGATGCGTCATCCTGACCCCCTGGCCAGGGGTCGCACCAGTCCGCACTTCGACGGACGCGGCTGCTTGCGGACCCGAACGCCGTGATCCGGTACGCGAACTGGCTGGGCCGTGCGCCATCCGTCTGGTCGTAGCGTCGAAGCATGACGACCAGTGACGCGATCAGCCTGCCGGATCGGTTGATGCCGGCTCTGGACCCAGACCTCGAGGTGCTCGACGCCATGGACCGGGTCATCGCGGCGTGCGTGGAGGGGACCTCGGCGACGGAAGCCGGGGTCGTGCTCGCGGACCGGTCCGGCGTGCTGCAGGTCGTCGCCTCGACGAGCGAGCGCAGCAGCGAGGCCGAGGAAGCGCAGCTCGGGACGGACGAGGGCTCGTGTCTCGACTGCTACCGGACCGGGAAGACCATCGACGTGCCCGACGTGTCGACCCATCATGCGGAGTGGCCGGCGTTCTCGGAGACGATGCGCGAAAACGGGCTGCACGGCACGTTCGCCGAGCCGATCCGCCTGCGGGACCGGACCATCGGCTCGCTGTGCGTCTTCGCCGACCACACCCGCGGGCACAGTGACCAGGACGTCGTGCTGATGCAGCTGCTCGCCGACGCGGCTTCGGCTGCCCTCGTCCGGCAGCGTGACCGCGGGGTGTCGGCCACGATCGAGGACCAGGTGGAGGGCGCGCTCGAGGCCCGGGTGCTCGTCGAACAGGCCAAGGGTGCGCTCGCCCACCGCCGGGGCATCCGGATGGACGAGGCGTTCCAGATCCTGCGACGTGCTGCTGCCGGCGCGGGCCGCGGGATCCGGGCCATGGCGGAGGACGTCGTGCACCGGGGCGCCGACCTCGGCAGCACCGGCTAGGCCCGTCGGGTCCGCGGCCCGTCCGGCTCCGTCCGCAGCACCAGGCCGTGGTGGTCGGTGGTGAGCGTCACCGCGACCACCTCGCCGAACGCGTCGCCGTCGAGCTGCACACGCTCCGGGGTGTCGACGGTCAGCCGCAGCGTCCGTGCCCGGGTGTACCGGAGCGCACGCGAGGTCGGCAGCACCCGCGCCAGGAGTCGCCCGAACCGGGTGCGCGCGAAGAAGCGGTTGAGCGTCAGGGCGTACCCGACCTTGGTCCAGCCGAACCACCCGGCCGGCCGGAACGCCACGGCGTCGAGGATGCCGTCGTCCGGTCGCGCCGCGGGGAGCAGCAGGATGCCCGCGGTCAGGGTGCCGCAGTTCCCGACGATGATCGTGTGGGCGCTCATGCTGCGGAGCGGGCCGTCGTCGATCCCGTAGTGCACCGGGATCTGCCGGTTGCCGATCACGGACCGGGCGATGGGATCCGAGTAGGCGACCCATCCGAACCGCTTCTTCACCCACGCGTTCGTGTCCGCGGCCATGCTCGCATCGAGCCCGATGCCGGTCATCACCAGGAACGCGTGTGACGTCGTCGTGCCGGCCGGGTCGGTCAGGTCGGCCAGCCCGACGTCGATCGGGCGGTCCGTCCCGCTGAAGCCCGCACGGACGGACCGCACCAGGTCGCCGAGGGGCAGGCCGAGGTTGCGCGCGAACAGGTTCCCGGTGCCGCTGGGGAGGAGCGCCACCGGGGTCCCGGTGCCGCGGAGCTCCGCGGCGACGACCCGCAGCGTGCCGTCACCCCCGGCGACGAGGACGACGCTCGGGCGGGCGTCGCGGGCGGCCCGGGCCGCCGCCCGTCCGTCGTCGTCAGCGCTCGTCTCGAACCAGAGCGACTCGGCCCATCCATGTGCGCGCTCCTCGGTGCGGAGCACGGCCCGGAGCCGGGCTGGGTCGATCTTGGTCGGGTTCACGACCACGGCGGCGCGCGGCGGGCCGGGTTCGTTCGGGGGTGTCGGCATGCGGTCGGTGCGGGGGTTCCTGCTGGTGGTGCGCTTCGCCAGTGGCGGACTAGTTGGTCCGGCCGGCGTTGCGGGCCTTGTTGCCGCTGCGGCGGACGGCGCCGAAGACGATCGTGCCGAGCAGCAGGACGATGCCGATGATGCCGAGCCAGAGCAGGCCCTTCAGGGCGAAGCCGACGATGGACAGGACTGCCCAGAGGACGACGAGGACGATGACGGTCTTCACGGTGGTGGTTCCTTCGGCGGGGTGTGGTGCGTGCGGGGTGGGGTGGAACGGGGTGGGCGTGTCAGTGGATCCGGAGCTCGGACACCATCGGGCAGACGAAGGGGTCGCGGGCGGCGAGGCCGACGCGGTTGAGGTACCGGACGACGATCCCGTACGAGCGCAGCAGCGTGGTCTCGGTGTAGGGCACGTCGAGGGTGTCGCAGTGGTCACGGACGAGCAGGCGGGCCTGCTTCAGCGCCGGACGCGGCATCGACGGGAACAGGTGGTGCTCGACCTGGTAGTTCAGCCCACCCATCAGGAACGACACCCACCAGCCGCCACGGATGTTGCGCGAGGTGCGCACCTGGCGGGAGAAGAAGTCGACCTTCGCGTCGTGGGCGATCGTCGGCATGCCCTTGTGGTTCGGGGCGAACGAAGCGCCCATCATCACGCCGAACACGGCGAGCTGCACGCCGAGGAACGCACACGCCATCCCGAACGGCAGGAACCAGAACACCACCGTCAGGTAGATCGCGAACCGCGCCACCAGCAGGATGCCCTCCAGGACCCGCCCCCGGGCGTCACTGCGCCCACCCGTCCCGCGGAGCACCGACATGACGGCGGCCCGGTGCAGGTTGATGCCCTCGAGCGTGAGCAACGGGAAGAACAGCCAGCCCTGGTACTGCACGAACACCCGGAGCGGCCCGTTCTTGACGGCGGCGGCGTCCTCGGGCAGGAACCGGATCACGTCCGGCGCGATGTCCGGGTCCTTGCCGACGGTGTTCGGGTTGCCGTGGTGGCGGGTGTGCTTGTTCATCCACCACGAGTAGCTCAGGCCCACCAGGAACGTGCCGAGCCAGCGGCCCGCGCGGTCGTTCCACTTCTGGGACTCGAACACCTGACGGTGCGCGGCCTCGTGCGACAGGAACGCGAACTGCGTGAACAGCACACCCAGCGCACCGGCCACGATCAGCTGGAACCACGAGTCACCCAGGAACGCGAACGCGACCCAGCAGGCGGCCGTCGCCACGACGAGCGCGGAGAACAGCGCCCAGTAGAACCCCCGACGGCGCTCGAGCAGCCCGGCTTCCTTCACCTGCGCCAACAGCGCGGAGTAGGACGAGGTGCCGCCGGTCCGCGGCCCGGCCGGGGAGCCGGTCTTCCGGTAGCCGCCGGTGAGGGGTTTCGAGCTGGTCTCCCGCTGCGGGCTGGTACCGGCGTGCTGCGTGGTCATGGATTCCCTGGTCGTCATCGGAATGGAGGAACGTTCCGGCGGCCGGGGTCTGGGGCTGCTGGTCCAACGCTAGAGCCGCCGCGCTCCTCGGTGCAAGCCACAGGTCCGCGTGTCTGCTGCTCGACTACGGTTGTCCCGCCTGCTCGACGGAAGGACCGCTCCCCACATGACCGAGGTACGCGAAGCACGACTGGTCGAGACGTTCGTGACCCTCACCGACAGCTTGGTGGCGGACTACGACGTGGTCGACGTCCTGCAGACGCTGGTCGACCGGGCCGTCGAGCTGTTCGACGCCGCCGCGGGTGCCATCCACCTGCTCGACAAGCACGACGAGCTGCGGGTCGTCGCCTCGACGAGCGAGCGCAGCAGCTTCATCGGTCTGCTCCAGCTCAACGCCGGCGAGGGGCCCTGCATCACCGCCGTGACCACCGGCCGGTTGGTCACCTCGGAGAACGCGGACGACCTGCGGCAGCACTGGCCGCGGTTCGCCGAGGCATCGCGGGCTCGCGGCTACGCGGGGGTCCACGCCATCCCGCTCCGGCTGCGGGACACCACGGTCGGGTCGCTGAACCTGTTCCGCGAGACCGAGGGGGCGCTGAACGGAGCCGATGCCCGAGCCGCGCAGGCCCTCGCCGACGTCGCGACCATCAGCCTGTTGCAGCAACGGACCCTCGAGCACGCGACCCTCACCGCGGAGCAGCTCCAGCGTGCGCTCGACAGCCGGGTCGCCGTCGAGCAGGCCAAGGGGTACCTCGCACGTGCGGCCGGGGTCGACGTCGAGGAGGCCTTCGGGATGATCCGTCGCTACGCACGTGCCACCCAGCGCTCGCTGAGCCAGGTCGCCGCCGCCGTGGCGCGCGACGACGTCCCGCTCGCTGACCTGATCGGGGCCGGAGCGTCCTGAGGGTTCGCTCGGGACGCTCCGGACCGCGCACGGCTACTTCGTCGTCGTGAAGGTGCCCCGGGCCCGCTGGTCCGAGCCGTAGCCACGCGCGTGCACCACGTGCGTGCCCGGCGCCAGCGCCGCCACGGCCTTCGTGATCTTCAGGCGGACCTTGCCGTCGGCGTTGGCCGTCGTGCGGGTGGCCCGACCGCCGTCGATGCTGACGGTGACCGACTCCCCGGCACGGAACCCCGTCGCCGAGATCGCGACCTTGGCACCCTTCCGGCTGCTCGTCGGCGTGACGGCGATGGCCGTGCTGGACGCCTGCGCCTCGGCACACGCGTCACCCGGCGTCCCGACCGCCGGAGCGGACGCGGTCGGCCGTCCGTTCACGCTGCGCACGCCGTCGTCCTCGCGGATGCGCATCGTGCCGACCGAGTCACCGATCACCGAACCGCCCTGGGTGTTGCTGAGGGTCATCGCGTAGTCCGACGTCCGCGAGAACGACGGGGTGCGGTCACCGTTCACCGAGACCGCGACCGTGCGGCAGACCTCGCCGGGCTGGAACGTGACGGGCTGCACCGCCGGGCGGATGCGCCCGTCGTACGCCTGGTCGAGGTCGAAGGACACCGTCGTGGCCTGCTCGGCAGGTCGGGAGAGCACGACCGCTGCCCGGACCACCGTGCGCGTGCGGCCCTCGTCGACGAACCGGTCCGCGATGCGTGCGGCGGGACGCTTCGTGACCACCGGGGTACCGAGGGTCGCAGCGGGCACGAGCGACAGGTCGCTCAGCAGGACCCCGCTGTTCTTCTGCGGGACGTCGATGGTCACCTCGCGCACCGACGTCAGGTCGATGCCGGTGAACGCGTCGAGGGGGATGCGCGCCTGCTGCAGGATCGTCTTGCGCGGGGCCATCCGGGTACCGGGGAGCAGCTGTCCGGCACGGCTGGTGTCGGACAGGCGGCGGGTCGCCACGGCACCGGTCGCGTCGCGGAGGGTGATCGAGACGTTTGCGTTCGTCGTCGCGGTGTCGTCCGGGGTCAGGCGGAGTGACAGCGCCTGGAACCCCGTGAAGTCGCCGGCCGCCGGAGCCACCGGGACGTGCACCTGGCCGCCGGTCGCCGCCTTGGTGGGCGAGACGTGCAGGGCGGGGGTGGCCGGCACCGACGACGCCAGGTAGGCCGGGGTGTAGTCCGGGGCGTTGGACGAGATCGAGACGCACGCCGGCAGGATCTGCTTCGCGGGCAGGTTGTCGGTGCTCGCGCAGGTCTTCGCCGTCAGGGCACCGGTCGTGGTGATCGCCGGGTTCGCGGTGTCGAACAGGGCGAGGTCGCGCCGGCTCGCGCCGGGCTGGGAAGCGCTCACCCGGATGTCGGCCGCGCCCAGGGCGGCGGGCTGGCGGTTGGTGCCGTCGAACATCGGCAGGAACTGCTGCTCGCCGTCGAGCGTCAGGCGGAAGAAGCCACTGATCAGGCTCGTGCCGACGGCGTACTGCTGGTCGGACGACAGCCGCGTGGTGTGCTTCGCCTTCGCCCCGCAGACCGCGTCGGACTCGTCGTACCAGTCGTCCGACGACGCCTTCGCGTACTTGCCGGGCGTCCACGTCGTGTTGAAGAAGTTGTGGTTCGCACCCATCACCAGCACCGAGGAGCGCAGCACGTCGTCCCCGAAGGCGGTGCGGGAGTCGTCGTAGAAGTGCTGTCCCTGCAGGTCGGACACGTCGCCGTCGCAGTACGGCAGGACGACCGCCGTGTTCGTGTCCGGCAGGGTCATGCGCCCGAAGTCGGTCGGTGCCAGCGGCAGGACGGCACGGATGCCGAAGGGGTTCGCGCGCTGCGTGTTGAGCAGGGCCGCGCGGACCACGCCGTCACCGCCGCGTGAGTGGCCCATGAGGCCGACGTCCTGCAGGTCGAGCTTGCCGGTGAGCAGCGGCGAGAGCCGGGGCTCCTGTCCGGCGTCCGCCCGCTGCAGCAGGCTGAGGTGGTCGAGGACGAGCTGCCCGCGGGCCACCGCTCCGCCGTCGTCCGAGTAGCTGCCGTCGAGGGCGTTGATCGCGTTCGCGGAGATCGACACGACGACGTTGCCGTGGCTCGCCAGCGCGGTCGCCGCCGCGTTGTAGCCGAGGTAGCTCGGGATGTCGGTCTGTCCCTTCCCGCACGGCCACGCCTTCGGGTTGTACGTGCCGCCGGAGCAGGCCTCGTGGCGGCCGTGCAGGAACACCACGACCGGGCGCTTGCCCGGGGCGTCCTTCGGCACGAAGACGGCGGCACGCATCTCGCCCTTGCGCCCGAAGCCCTTGATCGTCTCGGCTTCGTTGCCCAGGTCGTAGTCGGCCCGGGTGACCGCGTACTGGCCTGCGGACGCCGGGTCGTCGGTCAGCGGTGCCGGGGCTTCGCTCGGCGCGACCGTCTGCGGCGCGGTGGCGGCCTGCCGGTTGCCCTGCAGGTCGGTCTCGCCCGTCCAGCCGAGCTCGACGCTGCGGGCATCGGCGACCGCGGGGTCGGTCGTGGTGACCGTCAGCTGACGCTGGTCGAGGCTCGTCTGCGCGACGCCGATGTCGGTGCCGTCCACGAGCAGGACGGGGGCCGCCGCCCGGAGCGGCAGGGGGTCGGCGAGGGTCAGGACGACGGTGTACCCGCCGTCGGTCGGCGTGACCGTCCAGTCGTCACCCTGCGCGACGGGCGTGCCCGGCGTCGTGATCGTGGTCGTCGCCGTCGCGGCGGTTGACCCGTCGCCCGGCGCGGCCGTGGCCGGCAACGCCGCGATCGTGCCGGAGACGACGAGCGCCCCGGCGATGAGTGTCGAACACGCGATCTGCAGCGCGATGGTGGAACGGCGTCTCGGCGAACGGTTCACGTCGGATCTCCCCTGGTGCGACGGGCATGCGCCACCGCACGCTCCGTCGCCAACAGTAGGGAGCGCGCTGCTCGCCGCGGATCGTCCTGGAGGATGAGGTGGCGGCTCAGTCCCTGAGGGTCCTCACGGGTGCGACGGCCGGGTGCCGGGCGAGTAGTACCCCCGGCCCGGCACCGTGTGCCGGATGCCGCCGGCCGGGTCCGGCACGTCGCCGCAGTACCGCGGGATCACGTGCAGGTGGGCGTGGAACACCGTCTGCCCGGCTGCCGTGCCGTCGTTGAACCCGACGTTGTACCCGTCGGGTCGGTACCGGTCGTCGAGCACCAGCTTGAGTCCGCGGACGAGCCGCGTCATCGCGGCCACTTCGTCCGCGGTGGCCTCGAACCACGACACCACGTGACGCTTCGGGACGACCAGGCTGTGCCCGGGCGAGACCGGGTTCACGTCCAGCAGCGCGACGACCAGGTCGTCCTCGACGAGCCGGGAGGCCCGTGGCACGTCGTCGAAGGCGCAGTCGGTCCGCCTGCCCCCGTGCAATCGGGCACGTGGACCGACCGCACGGCCGGTGACGGCACGCAGACGGCCCCGCGACCAAGGTCGCGGGGCCGTCGATCGTGCGGGTGGATCAGATGCGGCCGACGGTGCGGCGACGACGACGCAGCAGGACCATGAGCGTTGCACCCGCGGCGAGCAGTGCGGCGGCGATGCTCAGCGGGACGGTCGGGTCCGAGCCGGTGAACGCGAGCTCACCGGTGGGCTGGTCGGTTCCACCGCCACCGCCACCGCCGACGCCTGCGGGGCCGCTCGGGGTGTCGGTGGGCACCACTGCGGGTGCCGTCGGGGTGGGTGTCGCGGTGGGCACCGGTGCCGGGGCACGGACCGTGATGGTGACCGTCTGGGTGTCGTCCGGGCTGGTGCCGTTCGACGCCGTGATCGTCACGGTCGAGGTGCCCGGGGTGGTCGGGGTGCCGGAGATGACGCCGGTGGTGCTGTCGATCGTCAGGCCGTCGGGCAGGCCCGTGGCGGTGAACGTCGGGTTCGGGGTGCCGGTCGCGGTGACGGTGGACGAGTAGGGCACGTCCACGGTGCCGTCGGACGGGGTGCCCGAGGTGATGGTCGGCGACTCGGACGGCGTGCCCGGTGCGGGGCAGCCGTTGGAGGCCGTGATCGTGTTCGTGTCGAGGGTGACGGCGCCGGTGCGGGCCAGCAGGCGGCCCTGCACGGTCGCGCCGGTGGTGGCGGTCACGGACTGCTGCGCCAGGACGGTGCCCTGGAACTGGGCGCCGGTGCCGACGGTGGCGGAGCTGCCGACCTGCCAGAACACGTTGCACGAGCTGGCGCCGCCGGTGATCACGATCTGGCTGGCGGACCCGATGGTCAGGGTCGACGCGGCCTGGAACACCCAGACGGAGTTCGCGCTGCCGGCGAGGGTCAGCGCACCGTTGTTGGCCAGGGCGAGGGCGCCGCCGGAGTACACGCCGGGTGAGAGCGAGAGGCCGTTCAGCTCGGTGAGACCGGTCTGGGTCGGGGAGAGCGACGCGGCGACGTTGTACGCGGTGGTGGTGTCGCGCTGGGCCTGTGCGGCCGCGGCGTCGGTCTGGTGCGTGGTGCCGTTGACGACGCCGTTCGGTGCGCCGCCGAAGCCGGTGATGGACGTGCCCGGCGACAACCCGAGGTCGCCGTTGATCACGGAGGGGCCGGTGTTCGTGACCGCGCTCGCGCCGAGGACACCGTAGGTCGATGCGGTGCCGAGGTTGACCGGACCGTCGATGACCGTGGCGGCGGATGCTCCGCCACCGGTCCCGAGGGTGACCAGCGCGGCGACGGCAGCCGCCGACACGACCAGGAGGGAACTGCGTCTGAGATGGCGAGCCTGCACGGTCCGACCGCTTCCTGCAAGGAGAGGCGGGGTGACGTCGGCGACGAGCGCGCATTCTCGGTGGCTCGAAGTATGCGCTTCTCCACAGCGATTACCTAGGAATGTCTGAACATTCGCGCAAAGCCTGGCAGTTGGCCTGGCTGCCTAGGCGATCCCGGCACGTGAGCGCATGCTCACCACAGGTTGACCGGCCGCTCTCACCAGCGGACGGGTAGGGAGTTCGGGTCTCCCGTCAGCCGGTGCGGCGCCGGTCCCGGGTAGGACCGGTCGCCCACCCCCGAACCACACGGCGAAGGGCCCCGCGATCGGGATCGCGGGGCCCTTGCTGGTGCCGGGTGCTACTTGATGACGACCGTGATGGTCGGGCTGGTGCTCGTGGTGAGCTCCGAGGTCCCCGCGAAGACGGCGTGCAGGTTGTGCGTGCCCTTCTTCAGCGGGAGCTTCGACGTGACCACGCCGTTCTCCACCGTGACGGTGGCGAGGCGCTTCGACCCCTGGTAGATCCGGGCGGTGCCGTCGACGCTGAAGCCGGTGGCCTTCACCTGGACGGTCGCCTTGCCGCCGCTGTACTTGATGGCGGTGCGGGACGGGGCCTTCTCGACGGTGACCGTCATGGCCTTCGCCGTCTTCGAGTCCGTTCCCGAGTACACCGGGTCCGCGTTGACGAACGAGGCCGTGACCGCGTGCTTGCCGATGGCGAGCGTCTTCGGCAGCGTCATGCTCGCCGCGCCGTCCTTGACCGGGGCGGTGCCGAGGACCTTGCTGCCGTCCTTGAACGTCACGGTGCCCTGCTGGGTGCCGATGCCACCGGCGATGGTCGCGGTGACCGTGGCCGGCTTGGCGGTGCCGTAGGTCTGCTCGGCGGCCGACGCGGTGAGCGTGGTGGTCGTCGTCGGCAGCGTGGCGTGCAGGTTGAACTTGTCGACCGTCGAACCGATCGCAGCCGGGTCGGCCGTGGCCGTCGGCTGGAGCGTCACGCCGCAGCTGTCCACCTTGCCGTGCTGCACCGCCGAGTTGAGCGTCGTGCAGTCGCTGGCGCGGATGTTCTCGACGGCGAGCTTGTCGTCGGTGACCGAGACCTTCACGAAGGTGCGGACGTGCTCCTGGTTCTCGACCGAGTTGGCCCAGTGACGCTCACCCTTGGGGTCCAGCGGGTCCGCGCCGTAGCCGCTCTGCGTGGCGTCCGGGGTGGTGAGGTCGTAGTACTTCGAGCCGGAGGCCGAGTTCGCCGTCATGTAGATGACGCCGCCGGGGCCGGAGAAGACCTCGGGAGCAGCGGGCTGCTCGTTGACGTTGGCCTTCTTGCCGTTCTTGATCGCGTAGCTGCGCGAGTAGGAGTGGTCGTGGCCCTGCAGGACCAGGTCGACACCCATGTCCGAGAACGAACGCGTGAAGTCGAACCGGCGCTGCTGGTTGTCCTTGTCGTTCGCGTGGTCGGCCGGCGAGTAGATCGAGTGGTGGTAGACCAGCGTCGTCCACTTCGCGTCGTCGCCGTAGCGGTTGATGACGTCGCGCACGTAGTTCACGTGGGCGGCGTCCGAACCGGCCGCGTAGGCGTTCGAGTTGATGTCGATGAACAGGACGCCCTTGTACATGTACCAGTAGTCGCCACCCGAGTTCGCGGTCGTGTTGCCGCCCGGGTAGAAGTCCGGCACCTTGAGGGAGTTCGGCACCTGGTTGTGCTGCTCGTAGGCCTTGCCACCCACGTCGTGGTTGCCGATGGTCGAGGCCCACGGGTAACGCTTCAGCACGTCGCTGCTGTCCGCGAACGCGCCCCACTCGTACTCGTTGTTGGCGTGCTCGACCTGGTCACCACCGGAGACCAGGAGCTCGGCGTCCGGCTCGGTCGACGTGGCGTACTTGAGCGTGTCCGCCCAGCCGGCACCGTCGTCGTCCGTGAAGCCGGACGAACCGATCTGCGGGTCACCGAAGAACAGGAAGTCGAAGTCGCCGGAGAAGCTCTTCGTGGTGAAGGTGTACGACGCGGACCAGGCCGAGCCGTCCGCCGCACCGACGTGGTACGTGTACGAGGTGTTCGGCTCGAGGGCCGAGATCGTCGCGTGCGCGTTGATGTAGCCCGATTCGGCGGCGATGCCCGGGATGCTCTTGGTGTTCGAGTCGGTCGCGCTCGAGTCGGCTGCGGTGTTCGCGGCCTCCGAGGCGGCGACCGTCTGCTTGGCGTCCGTGAAGACGCCGTCCGTCATGGACGCGGTCTTCTGGATCTCGAGCGACTGCGCGACGTTCGTGGGGAAGTACCACGAGGCGATGCGCTGGCTCTCGGTCGCGCCGACGCCGAGCAGGATGTGGATCGGGCCACCGGTCGAGATGTTGGTGGTGGGGGTGTTCGTCGCGGCGGTGGCGGCGTTCGTGCCGACCATCGAGGCACCGGCGATGAGCGCGGCCCCGAGGACGGCCCCGCAGACGCGGAGGGTGGTGGTTCTGCGCCGGGTAGTGGCGCCGGACAGGAGACTCATGTTGGTCCGTTTCTCAGACGTGGGATGGTGCAGCACGGAAGACTCTGCATGCACTGCAAAACGTCTTGGTAAACGCTGAGTGACAGTTCGTCGCTGTTCAGGAACGAACGCGACTGGTCAGCGGGTCCGTGGCGAGCGTCAGCCCGCCGCGAGCCGCTCGACGAACCAGATCATCCCCATCACGAACACGCCGGCGGTCACGGCGCCCGTCACCCAGAGCGACACCCGGTGTGCCTTCCGCCGCAGCAGCGAGAGCGGCGGGAACACGATGACGATGATCGCGAGCTGCACGGCCTCGATGCCGACGTTGAAGATGAGGAGCGAGACGAGCAGCTGCCACGAGAACGCCTCGTGGATACCGAGGGCCCCGGCGAACCCGAGCCCGTGGATGAGCCCGAAGGCGAAGACGACGGCCAGGCGGGTCCACCCGGCGCGGTCGAGCGAGAAGTGTCCGTGCTCACCGACCACCAGTTCGTCGGCCCGCGATCGACGACGCCAGAGCCGCCACAGGTACCAGCCGGCGACCGCGGCGATCGACAGGGCGATGAGCGGCTCGACGACGATCGCGGGTGGGCTGACCACACCGAGGGCGGCGAGGATGAACGTGATCGAGTGGGCGATCGTGAACGCGGACGCCGTGTAGACGACCTCGCGCAGGCGACGCGACCCGGCGATGAGCGCCACGAGGAACAGGATGTGATCGATCCCGGTGAGCAGGTGCTCGGCGCCGAGCCGGAAGAACTCCCAGAAGCGCTCACCCGCCGACTGCTCCGTCGAGAACGTGCGCTGCGAGGCGTCGAGGGTGGCCGAACCCGTCCGGTCGTCGACGTCGTAGGTGACGATCGTCTTGGTGTCGCGCACGAAGGTCTCGTCGTCGGGGAAGAGCTCCGACGACACCACGTGCCCGGACTGCGTCTCCGACGGTTCCGGGCAGGTGAAGTCCGCGGTCACGTGGGCGTACGGCACCTCGTCCTGCAGGTCGACGGTGACGGTGTCGTCGAGCGTGCCCGTGCAGGCCTGCCCACCGGCTCCGGTGACCCGGAACCGGTCGAACACGTACTTCCCGATCGCGTCGGTGTGTGCCTCGGCGGCCGTCACCATCCCCGGGAAGTCCCCGTCGTCCCAGGCCTGCTGCCCCTGCTCGTGCAGCGCGTCGTCGTGCTCGCTCGTGGCCACCGAGACGAGCATCAGGTCGTACTCGAGCCCGAGCTTCGCCTGCACGACGGTCGGCTTCGTGGACGTGACGTCGGCGTAGACCACCGAGCTGAAGCCGTGCGCCGACGCCGGTGACGCCCCCGCGAGCACGCCGATCACGACCACCCCGAGCAAGACGAGCGCGGCGACGGCCCGTGCGACGAGCGCGAACAGGGGGAGGGAGCGGGCAGGGCGGGCGCGCAGGAGCGCGGCGGTGGTTCCGGAGGGCACGCGCAGACGATCCGGCCCGCAGACGACCGGCAGGTGAACAACCGGTGACCAGCAACGGGACGGCGGTCGGACAGGTCCCCGGACCGGCCCGGAGCGGCCGTCGGGCGTGCTTGCATGGTGCCGTGATCCGCCCCGCCACCCGGACGACCTCCCTGTTGACCGCCGTCGCCCTCGCCGCGGCCGGCACCGCTCTGCTGGCCGGCTGCTCCGCGGCGTCGGACGGCACCACCGGCGGCACCGCCCCGACGGCGACCGCGTCGGCGCACGCCTCGGCCGGGGTCCTGGGCACCGGGTTCTCCGACCCCGACCAGCCGCCGGCACCCGAGGCCACGATCCACCCCGAGCCCGGTTCGTGGTCCGGGGTGCACGCCCCCGCCGGCTACGACGTCGTGCTGCTCTCCGACGCGGGTGACGCCGCCGACACCCCGACCCGGACCCTGCTCGACGCCGTCGAGTCGTGGGCCGCGGACGAGGACGTCTCCGTCACCCCGGTCTCGGCGAATGGCCCGGACGACCGGATCGCCGCGGTCCTGCGCGCCGTCGACGCCGAGCCCGACCTGGTCATCACCGTCGGCAACCACATGGTCGACCCGCTCGCGGCCGTCTCGCCGACCGCGCTCCACCAGCAGTTCCTGGTCGTCGGTGCCGAGATCGCGGAGCCGACGTCGAACGTCACGGCGGCGGACTGGACGGGCGGCGGGTTCCGCGGCGAGGGCCTCGGCCCGTCGAGCCACTACGACCCGGAGACCTTCACCGAGGACCGCGCGGCCCGTGGCCTGCGCGCCGGCCTCGCCGCCGTGCTCCACGACCTGCGCGGCATCGTCGTCTGGGTGCCCTGACCGGGCGCTCCCCCGCTACGCGGTCTCCGGCTCCAGCACGCGCGCTCGCACCTGCGCCGCTGCGCCGAGTGCCACGGCGTCGGACCCGAGCGTCGACTGCGCGAGCCGGATCGTCGCCCCGCTGACGGGTGGTTCCGCGGCGATCGCCGCCGAGATGGCCGGTTCGAGCAGGTCCCAGGACCGTGCGATCCCGCCGCCAATCAGGACGGTGGTGACGTCGAGGATCCCCGCGGTCAGCAGTGCGGCACGGGCCAGGCCCCACCCCGCGGTGGCGAAGACGGCGGCCGCGTCGGCGTCCCCGCCGCGTGCGGCGACGGCGACGTCCCGTGCCGAGAGCATCCGGCCGGAGCGTTCGGCGTAGCGGTCGGCGATGCCGCGCGCGCCCGCGATGGTCTCCAGGTGCCCGGTCTGCCCGCAGGTGCACCGGGCGTCGCCGAAGCCGGGGACGTGGCCGATCTCGCCGGCGGCTCCGCGCGGGCCGGCGAAGAGCTGCCCGTCGAGCACGAGCGCACCGCCGACGCCGGTGCCGAGGGTCATGCCGAGCACGTCGGACTCTCCCACGACCGCACCGGTGGCGATCTCGCCGAGCAGGAACGCGTTCACGTCGTTGTCCAGGGTCGCGGGGACGCCGAGGGCGTCCGTCACCGCCCGGGTCACGCCGTAGCCGGCCCAACCGGTGAACGAGTTGCCGGTGACCAGGACGGTCCCCGTGGTCCGGTCGACGACGCCGGCCGCGCCCACCCCGACACCCGCCAAGGAGGCCCGGTGCGTCTCGAGCAGACCCGTCACGGCCCCGAGTGCGGCCGTCACGATCGCCGCCCCGCCCGCGTGGGCGGGCGTCGGCAGGTCGAGGCGGTCGATGACCTCGAGGTCGGGCGTGGTCAGGACGACCTTCGTGTTGGTGCCGCCGACGTCGACCCCGGCCAGGACCCGGGTCACGCGGTCACCGCCGCGAGTGAGGCGAGGCGCTCCGTCCGACGCTGCCGTTGCAGCACGGGGTCGGGCACCGGCACCGCGGCGAGCAGGCGACGGGTGTAGTCGGTGGTGGGGTGCAGCAGCGTCGTGCCGGTGGTGCCCTGCTCCTCGACGACGCCCTGGCGCATCACGACGACGCGCTCGGCGAAGTGCTGCACGACGGCCAGGTCGTGCGAGACGAACAGGCACGCGAAGCCGAGGTCGTCCTGCAGCTCGCCGAGCACCTCGAGCACGGTCTCCTGCACGCTCACGTCGAGCGCCGACGTCGGTTCGTCGGCGACGAGCAACCGCGGTTCGAGCACCAGCGCCCGGGCGAGCGAGACCCGCTGGCGCTGCCCGCCGGAGAGCTCGCGCGGAGCACGGGATGCCAGGGTCCGCGGCAGTCGGACGGCGTCGAGCACCTCGTCGATGCGACGACGACGATCGGCCGAGGACATCCCGCGACGGTGCACGGCCAGGGGCTCCGCGATGCACTCGGCCACGGACATCCGGGCGTCGAGGGACGCCACCGGGTCCTGCAGCACCACGCCGATGCCGGACCGGAGGGCACGGCGGTCGCGCCCCTTGGCGGTCCGCAGGTCCTGCCCGAACAGCGACACCGTGCCGGACGTCGGCTTGATGAGCCCGAGCGCCACCCGGGCCGCGGTCGACTTGCCGGAACCGGACTCGCCGACCAGGCCGACGGTCTCACCGGCGTGCACCGCGATGTCGATGCCCGCGAGCGCGTGGACGGCGCGCGCCCCGCGCCCGAACGTCACCGAGACGTCCCGCAGGTCGACCACCGGGGCCGCACCGGGCCTCCCGACCGGCTCGGTCTCCGCGTCGGTGACGGGAGCCGCCGGACGGTCGCCCGCCACGTCGAGCCGCGGCACCGCGGCGAGGAGCCGCTTGGTGTACTCGTGCTCGGGGCGGAGCAGGACGTCCTCGACGCCACCGGTCTCGACGATCTCGCCCTGGAGCATGACCGCGACCCGGTCGGCGAAGTCCGCGACGACCCCCATGTTGTGCGTGACGAGCAGCACGCCGGTGCCGGTCTCGACGGCGAGCGCGCGGAGGAGCTCGAGTATCTCGGCCTGCACGGTCACGTCGAGGGCGGTGGTCGGCTCGTCCGCGATGAGCAGCTTCGGGGCGTTCGCGATCGCCATCGCGATGACCACGCGCTGGCGCTGCCCGCCCGACAGCTGGAACGGGAACGACCGGGTACGGGACTCGGGGTCGGGGATGCCGACGCGACGGAGCAGGTCGACGGCCTCGGCCGCGGCGGCGGACGCGGAGACGTCTCGGTGGTTCCGGATCACCTCGGCGATCTGGGCACCGACGCGGGTGAGCGGGTCGAGGGCGGTCGCGGGCTCCTGGAAGACCATCGAGACGGTCGAGCCGCGCAGGGCCCGCAGCGCGGGTTCGGGGGCGCCGACGACCTCGTGGCCGGCGACGACGGCGCTGCCCGAGGCCGTCGCGTTGCCGGAGAGCAGGCCCATCGCTGCGAGGGCGACGGTGGACTTGCCGGAGCCGGACTCGCCGACCAGGGCGAGGGTCTCGCCGGGGGCGACCGACAGGGACACCCCGCGCACGGCGTCGACGGTGCCGGACTCGGTGCTGAAGGAGACGCCGAGGTCGGTCGTCCGCAGGATCGGTTCGGTCGTCATCAGCGGCCCCGTACGTCGAAGGCGTCCCGCAGTCCGTCGCCCACCGCGTTGAACGCGCAGACGACCAGGATCACGGCCAGACCCGGCGGCACGATGAGCCACCAGCGTCCGGAGTAGGCGGCGGTGAGACCCGCCGAGAGCATGCCGCCCCAGTCCGTCGCGGGCGGCTGCACGCCGAGCCCGAGGTACGAGACGTAGGCGACCAGCAGGATCGCGTCGGCGACCTGGAACGTCGCCGCGACGACGATCGTCGACACCGAGTTCGGCAGCAGGTGCTTGCCGATCGCGCGGGCGTGCGAGCCGCCGATCGCGCGCAGTGTCAGGACGTAGTCGCGGTTCTTGAGCGTCAGGGTCTCGGCGCGGATCAGCCGGGACGGCACGAGCCACGACACCAGACCGAGGATGACGATGAGCCCGCCGACGCCGGGGTTCGTGATCGCCGAGATGACGAGCAGGATGAACAGGGCCGGGATCGCGATGCCGGCGTCGACGACGCGCATCATCAGGGCGTCGACCCAGCCGCCGACGTACCCGGCGACGGAACCCCACAGGGTTCCGACGACGGTGGCCAGGACCCCGGCGGCGATGCCCACCATCAGGGAGACCTTGCCGCCGTACATCAGGCGGCCGAGGACGTCGTGGCCGACGGCGTCGGTGCCGAGCCAGTGCGCGGCGCTCGGACCCTGGTTGGCCTGCTCGAGCAGTGTGTGGGTCTGGTCGGTCGGGTACACGAACGGGCCGACGAAGCAGAACAGCACGATGACGACGATCAGGGCGAGGCCGATCACGGCGAGGGTGTTGCTCCGGAACCGGCGGGCGGCGAGCCGGAACCCGGTGGCCGCGACGGTGACGGGGGCGCCCGGGGCTTCGGGGGCCATCTGGACGGCGGTCATGCGCGGCTCGCCTTCACTCGCGGATCGATGAGGGACTGTGCGACGTCGGCGAGCAGGGTGCCGATGACGGTCGCGATGGAGATGACGAGGACGCAGCCGAGCAGCGTCGGGTAGTCGGACGACTGCGCGGCGTTCCAGAACAGCAGCCCCATGCCGGGGTAGTTGAACAGCTGCTCGGTCACCAGCGCGCCGCCGAAGAGCACCGGCAGGTAGTACCCGAGCATCGCGACGACCGGCGTCAGCGAGTTGCGGAACACGTGCCGCCGCAGGATCGTCGCGGTCGAGGCGCCGCCGGCACGGGCGGTGCGGACGTAGTCCTCCTGCAGGTTCTCGAGCGTCGAGGCGCGCATGTACCGACTGAACACCGCGATCATCGCGAGGGCTCCGGTCACCACGGGCAGCACGAGTCCGGCGGGGTCCTGGAACACCTCGGCCAGGGTGGTGCCGCTCGGTGCCTGGGACGGCAGCCACGGCAGCTGCTGGCTGAAGACGATGATCAGGACGAGGCCGAGGAAGAACGCCGGCGTCGAGTAGAAGACGAAGGCCAGGGCGGTGGCGGCGTAGTCGACCGCACCGTTGCGGCGGGCCGCCTGGAGCATCCCGACCGGGATCGCGACGACGAGTCCGAGCACCGCGGAGATGCCGGTGAGGACGAGGGTCTTCGGCAGGCGCTCGGCGATGAGCTGCGAGACCGGCTCGTTGAGCGTGTACGAGGTGCCGAGGTCGCCGGTCAGCAGACGGCCCAGGAACCGCAGGTACTGCACGGGCAGCGGCTGGTCGAGCCCCTGCGCCTGGTTGAACTGGGCGATCTGCGTCGGGGTCGCGGAGACGCCGAGCACGCCGCGGGCGGGGCCGCCGGGCAGCGCGTGCAGCAGGCAGAACACCACGACGGTGACGATGAGGATCACCGCGAGCGCCTGCAGGACGCGCCTGGTGAGGTAGAGAGCTGTGGTCATGCGGGTTCCGATGGTCGGTTCTTGCGTGAGCCGGGGCGGAGGCGCGGTGCGGGTCGGGCCCGCACCGCGCCTCCAGGCCGTGGTCGCGTCAGCGACCTACTTGGTCCACTTCCACTGGGCCGGGTGGAAGTTGGCGAGCGAGTCCTGGTCGAACCCGGACAGGCCCTTCTTGACGACCGAGATCTGGTAGTCCGGGCTCGGCAGCCAGATCACCGGCAGGTCCTTCGCGACCGCGGCGCTGTAGTCCTGCACGGCGGTGGCGTCGGTCGAGGTGGTGGTCGCGTCGATCAGGGAGTCGACCTCCTTGTTCGAGTAGCTGCCGAAGTTCGCCGAACCGCCGGTCTGGAACAGCGACTCACCGGTCGGGTAGGCCGGGAAGTACCAGCTGCCCGCGGTGCCGAAGAACGACAGGTCCCAGTCGCAGCTGGCCTCGTCCGAGGTGCAGGTCGGGGTCTGCGACAGCACGCTCGACACCGGCGCGGTCTTGATGGTGAAGTCGATGCCGGTCTTCGCGAGCGAGGACTGGATCGCGCTCATCATGTTGTCGGTCACGGTCGAACCGGACTGCGACAGCACCTGCATCGAGAACTTCGTGCCCTCCTTGACACCCTCGCCGCACTGGCTGGCGGACGTGCCCGGGTCGGTGCAGACCATCGTGCCGCCCTGCTCCTCCCAGCCGTGGCTGGTCAGCAGGTCCTTGGCCTTCGAGGTGCTGAACGGGTACGGGTTCGACTTCTGCACGTCGGAGACGTAGTCGGACTCCTGTGCCTGCGGGATCGGACCGTAGGTCGAGGTGGCGGTGCCGTTGAAGACCACCTTCGACAGCGACGTCTGGTCGATCGACATCTGGACGGCCTGACGGGCGTACAGCTGCTTGAAGACGGCGCCCATCGTCGGGTTGTTGAAGTTGTACGGCATGTACGTGATGGCCCAGCCGGTCCAGGGCTCCACGGAGTAGCCCTTCCCGGTGAAGGACGCCTTCTGGTCCATGTCGGTGGCGTTGATGTACCCGTAGTCGACCTCGCCCGAGCGGACGGCGTTCACCTCGGCGTCGGCCGTGGTGAAGGGCAGCAGGTTCACCGTCGTGATCGACGGCTTCTCGCCACCGTCGTACTTCTTGTTGGCCGTCAGGGTGACCTTGCCGGCCGTGGTGAAGGTCTTGACGCCGTACGGGCCGGAGATGGTCTTCCACAGGTCGTCGGTGGCGTAGTCGGAGATCTTGCCGGCGGCGGTGTTGAGGTACTTCCACACCTGCTTCGCACCTGCGGTGGTCTCGTCGGCGTCGGTCACCTTCGCGGTCGCGCTGGTCTTGTCCCAGGCGTGCTGGGGCAGCGGGATGATGTGACTCAGCTGGTTGGCGAGCATCCAGTCCGAGTTGTAGGCCTTGTCGAACGTGATGGTGAAGTGCGTGTCGTCGACGGCCTTGAACGACGTCCAGTTGTCCGGCGCCTTGCCCTTGGAGTACGAACCCCACTGGTCCTTGTTCGCCTTGATCAGGTTGAACCAGAACCCGACGTCGCGGCTCGTGATCGCCTCGCCGTCCGACCAGTGCCGGTCGCCGAGCGTCATGGTGACGCTCTTGCCGTCGTCGGCGAACTTCGCGTCGGTGGCGACGGAGCCGGCCTTGTTCCACGCGATCTTGCCGGTGGAGCCGTCGTAGGCGACGAGCGGCTCGTACAGCGACTGGGCGATGGAGCCGTTGTTCGTGTTGAGGTGCGCGGCGGTGCCGATCGGCAGGATCCAGTTCGGCGTGAAGTTGGCGGGGAGCGCGTAGTCGATCTCGTCGGTCGATCCCTGCGAGGCGTTGCCGCCTCCGGAACAGCCGGCGAGCAGCGCGCTCACGGCGATCGCAGCTCCGGTGAGGAGCGCCCAGCGACGGGGCTTGGACATGCGGTGTCTCCTTGTGCGAGGGACTTCGGGGAGGTGGAGCACGGGTGCCGAGCGGCACGAGGACAGTCAAGGACCAAAGCGATTGGAAAAACAAACATCTCGATGTAAAAACTGCGTTACTGCGGAACGGACGAAAGGGTGGACCGCTCGATCCGCCCCGTAGGCTCGCGGCAGAACGGACCACCGACCGGTGTTCCGTTCCCGTTCCGCCCGGATTGGAGAAAGTCGTGGCCGATCTCAGCGCCCGCGTCCTCGAGCTCGTCGCATCGGGGCAGGCCGCCAGCCGGACCGAGATCGCGAAGGTGCTCGGAGCCGCCCCCTCGACCGTCTCGCACGTCGTCGGCCAGCTCCTGGAGCACGGGATCCTCGCCGAGGAGGGCACCGACGTCTCGACCGGCGGGCGCCCCCGCAAGGTGCTCCGCATCGGCGGCGTCGACGAGTACGCGGTCGCCGCGGACGTCGGTGGCGGGCACGCGCGCATCGGCGTGGTCCTGCCCGGAGGCGCGCTCGAGTCGGTCGCCAACGTCCCGTTCGCGCTCTCCGACGGTCCGACCGCCGGGCTCCAGCGCCTGGCCGCGCTGCTCGAGCGGCTCGCCGACGACCGTGGTCGCGAGGGGCTGCGGGGCGTCGGGCTCAGCCTGCCCGGGCCCGTCGACGTCGTCGCCGGGGTCGTGGACCTGCCGAGCCGGATGCCGGGGTGGAACGGGTTCCCCGTGGCCGCGTGGCTGAGCGACCGGTTCGGCCTGCCGGCGATCGTCGACAACGACGCGAACTGCATGGCGGCGGGTGAGCAGACCGTGCAGGATCCCGCTCGACGCCAGACCATCACGATCAAGGCCGGGTCGGCGATCGGCGCGGGCATCGTCATCGACGGTCGGCTCTACCGGGGGTCGACCGGGGCCGCCGGGGACATCACCCACGTGCGGATCGACGCCGCCGGGGACACCCCGTGCTCGTGCGGCAACACCGGATGCCTGGAGACGGTGGCGTCCGGCGCCGCCCTGGTCCGGATCCTGTCGAACGCCGGGGTCGACGTCGCCTCGACCGCCGACGTCGTCCGGCTCGCCTCGGACGCGCACCCCGAGGCCACCCGTGCCGTGCGGATGGCGGGCAAGTACCTGGGCGAGGTGCTCGCCGCCAACGTGAACTTCTTCAACCCGGACGCCGTCTACCTGGGCGGCATCCTGTCGACCCTCGACCCGTTCATCGCCGCCGTGCGGAGCCAGCTCTACGAGAGCTGCCACCCGCTGATGACCCAGCACCTGGCCATCGAGCCGGTGTCGCTCGGTGCCGACGCCGGGCTCGTCGGCGCCGGCCAGTTCGCGCTGCAGCGGGGCCTCGCCGCCTCGCTCGAGGAGCTCTCCGCCCCCATCCCCCAGTCCACCACCAGGAACAGGAGCGTCCGTGTCTGAGACCGGTCCCGTCACCCCCGCCGCCCCCGCCAGCACCGCTGGTGCCCGTCGCCCGGTCATCGCCATCGCCGGGCTCGCCATCGAGACGTCGACGTTCACGCCGACCCGGACCCACGCCCCCGCGTTCCACCCGGACCGCGGCGACGAGGCCGTCGCCCGGTACCCGTTCCTGGCGACCATGGGCGACCGGGCGGACTTCCGCGGGGCGCTCATCGGGCACGCGCTGCCCGGCGGGATCGTCGACCGGGCGTCGTACGAAGCGCTGGCCGACGAGATCGTGGAGCGGTTGGGTGCGATGGGTCCGGTCGACGGGCTCTGGTACGACATCCACGGTGCGATGGTGGTCGAGGGGCTCGACGACGCCGAGACGGACCTGCTCGGCCGCATCCGCGCGGTCGTCGGCCCCGACGTCATCGTCTCCGCGTCGATGGACCTGCACGGCAACGTCACGCGCGAGCTCGCCCACCAGGTCGACCTCGTCACCTGCTACCGGATGGCCCCGCACGAGGACACCCTCGAGACGAAGGAGCGTGCCGTCCGGAACCTCGTCGACGTGCTCATCGAACGCCCGGTCGGTGCGCAGCGACCCGTGAAGGCGTGGATCCCGATCCCCGTCCTGCTGCCCGGCGAGCAGACCTCGACCCGTCTCGAGCCGGCGAAGTCCCTGTACGCGCAGGTCCCGCTCGTCGAGCAGACCGAGGGCGTGCTCGACGCCGCGATCTGGGTCGGGTACGCCTGGGCCGACCAGCCCCGCGACCAGGCCGTCACCGTCGTCACCGGGTGGGACGAGGCCGCCGTCGCCGCCGGTGCCGAGCGGCTCGCCCGCGCGTTCTGGGACGTCCGCGAGGACTTCGTGTTCGTCGCACCGACCGGCACGTTCGAGGAGTGCCTCGACGCCGCGCTCGCCCCGGGCGCCGCGAAGCCGTACTTCGTCTCGGACTCCGGCGACAACCCCACGGCCGGCGGCTCCGGGGACATGACCTGGGGCCTGACGCAGGTGCTCGCCCGCCCGGAGTTCCAGGACCCGTCCGGCCCGACCGTCATCTACGCGAGCGTGCCCGGACCAGCCGCGGTCGCCGCGGCGGTGGAGGCCGGCGTCGGTGCGACGATCACCGTGACCGCCGGTGCGTCGGTGGACCACGTGCATGCCGGCCCGATCACGATGACCGGGCGGGTGCACGCGATCAAGCACGGCGACCGGGACGCCGAGACCGAGGTCGTGCTGCAGGTCGGCAGCGTCTTCGCGATCCTGACGAAGCTGCGGAAGCCGTACCACCACGAGCACGACTTCACCGACCTCGACCTGGCGCCGCGGCAGGCGGACGTCATCATCGTGAAGATCGGGTACCTCGAACCGGAGCTGTTCGACATGTCCGCCGACTGGATGCTCGCGCTCACCCCGGGTGGTGTCGACCAGGACCTGCTGCGCCTCGGGCACCACAGGATCGAGCGGCCGATGTTCCCCTACGATCAAGTGTTCCCGACGGCACCGGACCTCCGCGCCCGCATCGTCCCCGCCTCCAACGAACCGCTCGGAGCCCCTGCATGAGCACCACCGCCGCACTCGAGATCGCCGTGACGTCTCCGGCTGGTGCGATCACCGCGCGGGACGGCGGCGCCGACCGCGTCGAACTCTGCGTCGGGCTCGAGCTCGGCGGCCTCACCCCGTCGCAGGCACTGGTCGAGACGACCCACGAGACCGGGATCCCGGCGCACGCGCTGGTCCGCTGCCGCCCGGGCGGGTTCGTGCACTCCCCCGACGAGGTCGAGCTCATGGTGCGCGAGGTCCGCACGGTCCTGCGCTCCGGGGCCGCCGGTGTCGTGGTCGGTGCCCTGCGCGCCGACCGGACCCTGGACGAGGACGCCCTCCGCCGCTTCGTGGACGCCGCCCGCTCGGTCAGCGCCACCGCCGAGGTCACCCTGCACCGCGCGATCGACCACGCGACCGACCCCGTCGCCGCAGCCGGGTCGCTCGCGGCGCTCGGCTTCACCCGCGTCCTGACCTCGGGTGCCGCCCCCACCGCGGTCGCCGGCGCCGAGACGATCGCCCGCATGGTCGAGGCCGCCGGGCCCGTGCAGGTGATGGCCGGCGCCGGGGTCACCCCCGCCGACGTCCGCGCACTGCTCGCCACCGGTGCCGCCGCCGTGCACCTGTCGGCCAAGCGTCCGGCCGCGGACAGCACGCACGCCGGGGTGCCGATGGGCGCCGGGGACGACGGCTCGGCGCACTTCGTCACCGACGCCGAGGTCGTCGCGGCCGCGCGGCGCGCGCTCGACGCCTGACCCACTCGCCGTCACACGGGAATGGCGGCCGTCGGAACCTGCTTGACGCCCTCATGACATCGTCAGCAGCGCGCCGCGGGTGGCTCAGCGTCACGTCCGTCGCACTCGGGTCGTTCGTGCTCGTCCTGTCCGAGTTCCTGCCCATCGGGCTGCTCCCCGCCATCGCCGACGACCTGGACGTCGGCATCGGCACCGCCGGCCTGATGGTCGTCGCCACCGGACTCGTCGGCGCCGTCGCGGCACCGGTCGTCACCGTCCTGACCTCGCGACTCGACCGCCGGGTGGTGCTCGTGTCCCTGACCGTGCTGCTCGTCATCGCCGACGGCCTCGCCGCGATCGCGCCGTCGTTCTGGGTGCTGCTCATCGCACGGATGCTGCTCGGTGTCGGCATCGGGGGTTTCTGGGCCATCGGCGCCGGGATCGCCGGGCGACTCGTCCGGCCGGAGCTGACGATCCGCGCGACCTCGCTCATCACGGCCGGCGTCTCCGTCGCGACCGTCGTGAGCCTGCCGCTCGGCGCCCTCGTGTCGTCGCTCGCCAGCTGGCGCCTCGGCTTCGTGATCGGCGGGGCGCTCGGCCTCGTCGCGCTCGTCCTGCAGCTCGCGATGCTGCCGAGGATCCCCGCGCAGCAGCGGGTGCGGTTCGCGACGCTCGGGTCGCTGCTCCGCGTGCCCCGCGCCCGGGTCGGGCTCATCGCCGCGGCCTTCGTCTTCGCGGCCCAGTTCGCCGCCTACACCTACATCGCGCCGTACCTGCAGCAGCTCGTCGGCGTCGGCCCGGACACCGTGACGATCGCGCTGCTGGTGTTCGGCGTCGCGGGCATCGTCGGGAACTTCGCCGCCGGCTTCACGCTCGACCGCAGCGTCCTCGGCACCATCGGCGCGTCGAAGTTCGTGCTCGCGGCGGCCGTCGTGCTGCTGCCGCTGCTCGCCCACTCCGTCGTGGGGGTCTTCGTGCTGCTCGTCGTGTGGGGTCTGGTGTGGGGTGCGCTGCCGCTCGGGATGCAGACCTGGATGTCGACGGCGTCGCCGGCCGGGTCCGAGACCGGGCTCGCGCTGTTCGTCACGACGATCCAGCTCGCGATCGCCGCCGGTTCGGTGCTCGGTGGTGCCGCGGTGTCATCGTTCGGTCTCGCTGCCGACTTCTGGCTGGCCGGCGGGGTCGCGATCGTCGGTGCCGTGGTGCTCGTCGCGATGGGGCTGCGGAAGTCGAGCGCCGTGCCGGTGGTCGAGCCGGTCGCAGCCGACCCGACGCCGACCGGTCCGGTGGCCGTCGCCTGCCCCTGACCGCCGTTCCGGGGCCCACAAAACACCGGTGTTCGCACTCTGAGCACGCGAGAACCGCGGTTCGACAGGCGAACACCGGTGTTCAGCGGAATCGACCCGACGGACGCGGGGTCAGGTCAGGGTGACGATGCGGTCGGCTGCGGCGATGGCTGCCGGGTCGTGGGCCGCGTGCACGACCACGACCCCGGCCGCGGCCTCGTCGGCGAGCGCCGCCACCACGAGCGCCGCAGACTCGGTATCCACGCCGGCGGTCGGTTCGTCGACCAGCAGCACCCCGGCCCGCTGGGCCAGCCCGAGCGCGACGAGCGTGCGCTGCCGCTGCCCGCCCGAGAGCTCCTCGACCGGCCGGTCGGCGAGGTCCGTGATCGCCATCCGCTCGAGCTGCGCGTCGACGATCGCCCGGTCGGCGCGCCCGAGCGGCCGCCACCACGAACGGTGCCGCCACCGCCCCATCATGACGGCCGCGCGGACGGTGAGCGGGAGCGTGGTCGGCGGCACAGACTGGGTCACGTAGGCGACGCCGTCGGACGGGAGGCCCGTCACCCGCCCGACGGTCGGCCGCACGACGTCCGCGACCACGTCGAGCAGCGTCGACTTGCCGGAGCCGTTCGGTCCGGTGAGCGCGGTGACGGCCCCGGCGGGGAACGTCACGTCGAGCATGTCGAGGACGGTCCGGTCGCCGAGGACGGCCGTCACCCGGTCCAGGTGGACGGGAGATCGGGGCTCGGCGGGGTCGGTCGGCTCGGTCGCAGGCACCTGAGCACGCTATCAGTATCGATACTCGTTTTCATGTAGCGTCTCGGACCGTGACCTGGCTGACCGATCCGTTCTCCGTCGACTTCATGGTGCGCGCCCTGGTCGGCGGCTCCCTGGCGGCGGTCCTCTGCGCCGTGGTCGGCACGTGGGTACTGGTCCGGGGCATGGCGTTCCTGGGCGAGGCGCTCTCGCACGGCATGCTGCCCGGCGTCGCGATCGCCACCCTGACGGGGATCCCGCCGGTGCTCGGTGCCGCGGTGAGCGCGGGCGTGATGGTGCTCGGCGTCGGGGCACTGCGTCGTCGTGCCCGACTGTCGTACGACACCTCGATCGGCCTGCTGTTCGTCGGGATGCTCGCACTCGGCGTGATCATCGTCTCGTCCTCGCGGTCGTTCGCCACCGACGTCACCGCGATCCTGTTCGGCGACGTCCTCGCCGTCACCCGGGCCGACGTCGGTGGCCTCGCGATCGCCGCAGCCGTTGCCCTGGCCGTCGCCGTCGCGTTCCACCGGCCCTTCACCGCGCTGGCGTTCGACACCCGCAAGGCCGCGACGCTCGGCCTGCACCCACGCCTGGCCGAGGTCGTGCTCATCGGGCTCGTCACCCTGGCGGTCGTCGCCTCGTACCGGGCCGTCGGCACCCTGCTCGTCGTGGGCCTGCTGCTCGCGCCGGCGGCCGCCGCACGTGCCTGGACCCGGCACGTGGCCTCGACGATGCTCCTCGGCGCCGGCATCGGTGCCGCCGCCGTGCTCGTCGGGCTGCTCGTGTCCTGGCACGCCGGCACCGCCGCCGGCGCGAGCATCGCCGCGGTCGCCGTCGGCGGCGTCGTGGTCTCGCGCGCCCTGGCCGCCGTCGTCCTGCGGTGCACCCTGACCCCGACACCGGCGCGCGCGGCCGCGCCGGCAGCACCACGATCCGCCGCACCGTCTCGAGAGGGAGCATGAAGCACTCGACCACCAGCCGCGCCCCCGCGCGCCTCCTGTCCACCATCGGCCTCGCCACCGGCCTGGCCCTCACCGTCACCGCCTGTTCCACGGGCACCCCGTCGGCCGACAGCTCGACCGGCACCGCCCGTCCTCACGGCTACGTGGCGGGCGCGAGTGAGTCCCAGGAACCCCAGGTGCGCCTCCTGGCCGTGTCGGCGACCGGCGCGACCGCGCTGCACGACCTGCTCACCGAGGAGACCACCGAACTCGACGACGTGGACGCACCGGAGCACTCGGTGACCGACGGCCGGTTCCTCGTGACCAGCGACGCCGACCGCACGACGATCGTCGACGGCGGGTCCTGGACCGTCGACCACGGCGACCACACGCACTACTACGCCGCCGAGCCGCGGGTCGTGGGCACGATCGACGGCGGTGGCCGGGTCGAGGTGCACTCGTCCGAGACCATGACGACGATCACCTGGCCGGACCGCGCCGAGGCCGTCGTGCTCGACCGCGAGGCGCTGGGCCAGGGCGAGGTCGACGAGACCGCACGGATCGACGCGAGCGTCCTGCTGCCGATGGGCGAGCAGCTCGTGGCGGCCGACGGCGACACGGTCCGCGTGCTCGACGCGGACGGCGAGGCGACCGACTCCGCCGACACCGCGCAGACCTGCACCGACCCCGCCGGCGGGATCGTCACCCGCGCCGGTGCCGTCGTGGGCTGTGCCGACGGAGCGGTCGTGGTGGACGACGCCGGCGAGGCCTCGTTCGTCGCCCTGCCCGACGGCGCCGAGCGTCCGACTGCCTTCGCCGCACGCGCCGGCCGGCCCACCGTCGCCGGGCTGGGCGGCACCACCGGGTTCTGGTTGCTCGACGTGCGACAGGGCTCCTGGCGGCTCGTGCCGACCGATCGGCCCCTGCGCGCCGTGGTCGCGGTGGACGACGAGGACGAGCACGTGGTCGGGGTGGACGACTCCGGGCGGGTGGTCGTCGTGACCGCCTCGACGGGGAAGGTGGCCACGACGAAGGCGCTCATCGACATCGGCGCAGACGACCCCGCGCCGATGCTGCAGCTCGACGCCCAGCGCGCCTACGTGGCCGACCCCGCGGACGGCACCGTGCACGAGATCGACTTCGCCGACGGCGCCCGGGTCGCCCGCACGATCGAGCTCCCCGTCACCCCCGTCGCCTTCGCCGAGGTCGGACTGTGATGCGCACCAGGGCCCTGACCGCGGGCCTCGCCGCCGCAGCCCTCGCCCTCGTCGCCACGGGGTGCACCACCGCCGGCTCCGACCGCCCCCTCGTCGCGGTGACGACGAACATCCTCGGCGACGTCGTCAGCGAAGTCGTCGGGGACCAGGCCGACGTCATGGTCCTCATGCCCCCGGGCGCCGACCCCCACTCGTTCGAGGTCTCCGCGCAGGAAGCCGCACGACTGCGGAGCGCCGACCTGGTGGTCGAGAACGGGCTCGGGCTCGAAGAAGGGGTCGCCCGTCACGTCGCGGCGGCGGCAGAGGACGGCGTGCCGGTCTCCACCGCCGGCGCCGCGTTCGACCCGCTGGAGTGGACCACCGAGGACGACAGCGGCCCCGACCCGCACTTCTGGACCGACCCCGCCCGGATGGTCGACGTGGTCAAGGCCCTCGACCAGGACCTGCGCGACGCCGGCATCGAGCCGACCGGCACCGATGCCTACCTGGACGAGCTCCGCGACCTGGACGACACGATGACGACCGCGTTCCGGACCGTGCCCGAGGAACGCCGGGCGCTCGTCACGAACCACCACGTGTTCGGGTACCTGGCCGACCACTACGGGTTCCGGGTCGTCGGGGCGGTGATCCCGAGCGGGACCACGCTGGCCTCCCCGAGCGCCGCCGACCTGCGCGACCTGGCCGATGCGATCGACGAGGCGGGAGTCCGGACGATCTTCGCCGACGCCTCGCAGCCCGCACGACTGGCCGAGGTGCTCGCGGAAGAGGTCGACCTGCACGTCGAGATCCGACCGCTGGCGACGGAGTCCCTCACCGCGGACGGCGACGCCTCCACCTACCTCGGCATGATGCGCTCGAACACCGAGGCCATCGTCGACGGCCTGTCGACTGGTAATTGAGAATGAGAATCAATACAGTGAGCGACATGACGAACACGAAGACGCTCCGGGCCGCGTGGCCCGCCGCCCTGCTCGGCGCGGCCGCCCTGGCCCTGACCGGGTGCGCCACGAACACCGACGCCGGGTCCGACACCACCGCGACCCCGAAGGCCGACGGGACCCGCATCACCCTGACCTACGACGGCGGCCTGCTCGTCCTCGACCAGGACCTGCGGGTGGTGGCCGACGACGCGATCGACGGCTTCACCCGGGTCAACCCGGCCGGCGACGGACGCCACGTGCTCGTCACCGTGCCCGAGGGCTTCCGGATCCTCGACACGCAGGCCGAGCCGGCCCTGACCGACGCGGTCTTCCCCGCCGACACCGGCGGCCACGCGGTCGTCCACGGCGACCGCACCGCCCTGTTCGCCGACGGCACCGGGGACGTGACGACGTTCGACCACACCGAGCTCGACGGCGCCGACCTGCCCGAGGTCGAGACGACGAAGTCCGAGGCCGCCCACCACGGCGTCGCGATCGAGCTCGAGGACGGCACGCTCCTGACGACCATCGGCACCGAGGAGAGCCGCTCCGGCGTGCGCGCCCTGGACGCCGACGGTGAGGAGATCACCCGGTCCGAGGAGTGCCCCGACGTGCACGGCGAGGGTGCGGTCACGGGTGAGGTCGCGGTGTTCGGCTGCACCGACGGCGCCCTGGTCTACCAGGACGGCGCGTTCGAGAAGATCGACGCCCCGACCGAGTACGGCCGCACCGGCAACCTGTTCACCACCGAGGACTCGTCCGTCGCGGTCGGCGACTACAACGACGACCCCGACAGCGAGGGCTACCTCCTCGACCAGATCGCCCTGATCGACGCGGCCTCGGGGAAGTACGCGGTCGCGGACATGCCCGACGGCGTCGGCTTCACGTTCCGCGACCTCGCCCGCGGCCCCGGTGACGAGGCCGTCGTGCTCGGCGACGACGGTGCCCTGCACACCTTCGACGAGACCACCGGCGAGCAGCTGGAGTCGTACCCGGTGATCGACGCGTGGGAGGGCCCGACCGAGTGGCAGGACGCCCACCCGGCCCTGAAGGTCGAGGGTGACATCGCCTACGTCACCGACCCCGCCGAGCAGAAGATCCACGCCGTCGACCTGACCACCGGGAAGGTCATCGCCTCGAGCGACGAGCTGCCGGGCGTGCCCAACGAGATCGCGGTCGCGTAGCGACGAGCGCGCTGCGAGCGCGCGGCGGGGTCCGGAACACGACCCCGAGACGGACAGGAGGCCCGTGGCGATCCCGCCACGGGCCTCCTGTCCGTCGTCAGCGCGTGGACCGCGCGACGTCAGCCACCGTCCGTCAGCCCTTGACCGGGATCGACTGCGCCTTGAGCGCCGCGATGGTCTTGGACTGCCCGGACTCGAGCGCCTCGCTCAGGGTGCCCGAGCCGGACGCCGCCTGCCCGAAGCCGTCGGACACGTCCGAGTAGGTCTGCGTCATCGTCGGACCCCAGGTGAAGGGCTGGATGTCCTTCGCCGCGGTCGCGAACTCCTCGTAGATCTTCTGGCCACCGTAGAACTCGAGCCCCTCGGTCAGGGCCGGCAGGTCGGCGCCGGTGGTCGAGGCCGGGTACAGGTTGGCCTCCTTGTTCAGTGCGGAGAGCGCCTCGGTCGAGGTGTTCAGCCAGACCAGGAACTTCGACGCCTCGGCCGGGTGCTTGCTGCCCGCGAAGACGACGTTCGACGAACCGCCCCAGGCGGCCGACTTGGTCTCGCCGGACTTCCACTGCGGCATCGGGGCGACGGCCCACTTGCCCGAGGTCGACGGCGCACCGCTCGAGATGGTGTTCGCACCCCAGACCGCGGAGACCCAGGTCCAGTCCTTGCCGCTGTCGTAGGCGTTGTTCCACTGGTCGGTGAAGCTCGGCAGGGTGTTGACGAGCTTCTTGTCGATCAGGTCCTGCCAGTAGTCGGCGACCTTCTTCGACGCGGCGTCGTCCAGGTTGACCTTCCAGTCCTGGCCCGAGTTCTCGAACCACTGGCCACCGGCCTGCGAGACGAGCCCGGCGAACTGGTTGACGTCACCCTTGGCGAAGTTGGTGATGTTGCCGCCGAGCTTCTTGATCTTCACGGCGTCCTCGGCGTACTCCTCCCACGTCTTCGGGGCGTCGAGGCCGGCCTTCTCGAACAGGTCCTTGCGGTAGTACAGCGCCATCGGACCGGAGTCCTGCGGCACGGCGTAGACCGACTTCCCTTCGCCGAAGGTGACCTGGTTCCACAGGCCGTCGGAGAAGTCCTTCTTCGCGTCGCTGATGCCGGCGCACGCGCCGATGTCCTCGAGGCCGCCCTGCACGCGGAACGCCGGCAGGGTGTCGTACTCGACCTGGCCGATGTCCGGCGCCTGCTTGGCCTTCAGCTGGTTGAAGAAGTTCTGGTAGGTGCCGCTGTTGCCGTTCGCGACGATCGAGACCTTGACCTGGATGTCCGGGTTGGCCTTGTTCCAGATCGCGACGACCTTGTCCATGTTCGGCACCCAGGTCGTGAAGTCGAGGGTGACCTTGCCGTCCGAGGGCTTGCAGCTGGCGGCCGCGGTGTCGGATCCACCGCCGCTGCTGCTGCCACCGGTGCTGCAGCCGGCGAGGGCCACGGTGGCGGCCACGGCGATCGCGGCGACGCTGAGGAACTTCGTTGTCTTCATGCTGTTTCCGTTCGGATGTGGTGTGGGGAGAGCTGGTGCGGGAAGGGGTGCGGGTCGAGGGGCTACTTCAGGCCGCCGGAGCCGAGGCCGGAGCGCCAGAAGCGCTGCAGGCTCAGGAAGGCGATGAGCAGCGGGATGATCGAGACGAACGACCCGATGAGCACGAGGGTGCGCAGGTCCGGGTACTGGTTCACGCTCGAGTTCCACGTGTAGAGGCCGAGGGTGACGGGGAACAGCGACGAGTCGCGGAGCATCACGAGCGGCAGGAAGAAGTTGTTCCACACGGCGACGAACTGGAACAGGAAGATCGTCACGAGCGCGGGCGACATGAGCCGCACGGCCACGGTGAAGAACGTCCGGACCTCGCCGGAACCGTCGATGCGGGCCGCTTCGATGATCTCGTCGGGCACGCTCGACGCCGCGAACAGCCGCGACAGGTAGACGCCGAACGGGCTGACGATGCTCGGCAGGAACACCGACCAGAACGTGTCGGTCAGGTCGACCTGGCTGAAGATGAGGAACAGCGGCAGGGCCAGGGCGGTCGCCGGCACGAGCACGCCGCCGAGGAACACGTTGAACAGCACCTCGCGGCCGCGGAACCGGTACTTGGCCAGGGCGTACCCGCACATCGCGGAGAGCACGGTGCCGAGCAGCCCGGCGACCCCGGCGTAGGCGATGCTGTTCAGCAGCCAGCGCAGGTAGATGCCGTCCTGCCGCGTGAACAGCTCGACGAGGTTGCCGAAGAAGTCCTGCACCGAGGTGGCGCTGAACCACAGCGAGAACGTCGAGTTGAAGTTCGCAGCGGTCTTGGTGGACGAGACCAGCAGCCAGAAGATCGGCAGCAGGAAGTAGAGGGTGAAGACCCCCATCACGATCATCGCGGCGCTGCGCGAGATGACGCTCTCACGGGGACCGCGCGCTCCGCGCTGGTGCGGACGGGAGGCCCGGTTCGGCTCGAGCGGTCGGCCGACGTCGCGGACGAGGTCACCTTGGGACGGGGCGTTGACGGTCATTCGGCAGCCTTCCGCTGGGTCAGTCGGAGGAACCCGATCGACAGGACGAACGTGGCGACGGCGAGGACGACCGAGAACGCCGCGGCGAGGTTGAAGTTCGGCACCGAGGACGTCGAGTAGACGAGCATGTTCGGCGTGAACGTCGACGAGATGGTCGAGGTGAACTGGCGGAACACGGTCGGCTCGGTCAGCAGCTGCAGGGTGCCGATGACGGAGAACACCGCGGTGAGGACGATGGCCGGCACCACGAGCGGGATCTTGATCGACAGGGCGATCCGGAGCTGGGACGCACCGTCGAGCTTCGCCGCCTCGTACACCTCGGCGGGGATCGCGAGGAGCGACGAGTAGATGATGAGCATGTTGTAGCCGACGTAGACCCAGGTCACGACGTTGGCCACAGCCCACAGCACGGTGCTGCCGCCGAGCAGGTCCACCCGCGAGGTCACCGCGGAGAACGGCGACAGGTCCGGGGCGTAGAGGTAGCCCCACATGATCGCGGCGATGACGCCGGGCACCGCGTACGGCGCGAAGAACGCCAGGCGGAAGAACCGCTTGCCGCGCAGCAGCGGGGAGTCGAGCAGCAGGGCGAACAGGAGCGCGAGCCCGAGCATCACCGGCACCTGCACGACACCGAACAGCAGCACGCGGAGCACCGAGCTCCAGAACTCGCCGTCCTGGAACACCAGGGCGTACTGGCTCAGACCGCCGAAGACCTGCGTCGGGGCGCCGAACGTGCCCTGCCGCTCGATCTTCTGCAGCGACTCCCACACGGCGTAGAGGATGGGGACCAGGTAGAACGCCGTGAACAGGACGGCGAACGGCAGGACGAAGATCGCGATCGCGCGGCGGTAGCGGAACCCGCCGCCCCGGCGTCGTCGGGTCGCGCTGGGCGACTGTGCGGTGGTGGTCATGAGCGGTTCCTGTCGGTGCGGATGATCTGGGTCCCGCCGGGGGCGATGGCGGTGGTCCCGGTGACGGGGCGGTCGGCGACGAGCTCGTGGCCGGCCTCGTGGTGCTCGACGGGGCGGTCGGAGTGGTTCAGCAGGAAGACCCACTCGTGGGTGTCGTCCCGGCGACGGACGACCTCGAGTCCGGGGCGGACGGCGGGGTCGGCGCGCACCCCGGCCTCGTCGAGGACGCGGTGGACGAAGCCGCCCAGCGCACCGGCGTCGAGCACCGTGGACGTGTACCAGGCGGTCCCGGCGCCGTGCTCGTTGCGGGTGACGGCCGGACGGCCGGCGAGCGAGCCCTCGGCGTAGTCGACGACGCTCGTCGCACCGCGCAGCTCGACCGGTTCCGACCAGACGCTGCCGGTCGTGCCGTCGGACAGCGCGATCGTGGCGTCGGCGGCGAGCGGGAGGAACTCGTCCACCCGCACGCCGAGCAGGTCACGGAAGGCGCCCGGGTAACCGCCGGTGCGGACCCGGTCGCGCTCGTCGACGATGCCGCTGAAGCAGCTGACGATCGCGTGCCCGCCGCCGGCGACGTGGTCGGCGATGACGGCCGCGTGCTCGTCGCGCACCAGGTACAACTCGGGGACGACGACGAGCGCGTACCCGTCGAGCGGTGCCCCGGGGGCGACGACGTCGACGGTCACGCCGAGGTCCCAGAGCGCGGCGTGGAAGGCGTGGACCTGCTCCAGGTAGCGGAGCGCGGTGCTGGGGTGGGCCTCCAGGTCGGCCGCCCACTGGTTCTCCCAGCTGAAGACGAGCGCGACGTCGGCGACCACGCGTGACCCGCGCAGTTCGCCGAGCCGCTCGACCAGGGCGCCGAGCGCGACCACGTCGCGCCAGGTCCCCGACTCGGTGCCGGCGTGCGGCAGCAGCGCGGAGTGGAACTTCTCGCTGCCCTGCACGGATGCGCGCCACTGGAAGAAGCAGACCCCGTCGGCGCCGCGCGCGATGTGCGCCGCGGTGTTCCGGAGCATCTCGCCCGGGGCCTTCGCGACGTTGTGCGGCTGCCAGTTGACGGCACCCGTCGAGTGCTCCATGAGCAGCCAGGGGGCGCCGCCGGCCAGGCCACGCGTGGTGTCGGCGGCGAAGGCGAGCTCCACGTGCGGCCGGGGCAGGCGGTGGTCCAGGTAGTGGTCGTTCGCGATGACGTCCATGTCGCCGGCCCACGACCAGTAGTCGAGCGCCGTGATGTGCGCGGCGACCATGAAGTTCGTCGTGACGGGCTTGTCGCTCAGCTCGCGCAGGACGGCAGCCTCGGCACGGTGGTGGCCGAGGAGTTCGTCGGACGAGAACCGGTCGAAGTCGATGGTCTGCGCCGGGTTCGTGAACGACAGCGTCGCGCGGGGCGGCAGCACCTGCTCCCACGCGGAGTAGCGCTGGCTCCAGAACGAGGTGCCCCAGGCGGCGTTGAGTGCGTCGACCGTGCCGTACCGGGCCTGCAGCCAGCCGCGGAACGCCTGGGCGGAGACGTCGCAGTAGCAGTGCGCGTTGTGGCAGCCGAGCTCGTTCGACACGTGCCAGAGCCGCACGGCGGGGTGGTCGCCGTAGCGCTCGGCGGTGGCGCGGACCAGGGCGAGGGCGTGCTCGCGGTAGATCGGCGAGCTCGGGCAGAACGCCTGGCGGCCACCGGGCCAGCGGGTGGTGCCGTCGGCGACGACGGGCAGGACCTCGGGGTACCGGGTGGTGAGCCACGGCGGTGTCGAGGCGGTGCCGGTGCCCAGGTCGACCCCGATGCCCGCGCCGTGCAGCAGCTCGATGACGGTGTCGAGCGCGGCGAAGTCGTACTCGCCCTGGCGGGGTTCGACGTGCGACCAGCCGAAGACGTTGATCGCGACGAGGTTCACGCCGGCCTCGCGCATGAGCCGGACGTCCTCGACCCACACCTCGGGGTCCCACTGCTCGGGGTTGTAGTCGCACCCGAACGCGAGGCCCGTCGAGCCGAGGCCGAGCGCGCCGGTGGCGGTCGTCGGCAGGGTGGTGGTCGTCACGGGGATCCTCGCTGATCGGGGCGACCCCGGCCGCCTCGGTCGCGTGCGACCCCTTCGACGGCGAAGGCCACCCAGTGTTCTGGGAGCGCTCCCAGTCCGCACCGGCCGATCGGGGCCGGATGTTTCTGGGAGCGCTCCCAGATCAAACACCAGCGGCTGCACCCTGTCAACTGCGAGGCGTTCCGAGGGCTCCTCAGTGGCAGATATGGTTGCCCCATGTCCGAGGTCCGATCCGCTCGTCAGCGCGCCACGATCCAGGACGTCGCCGACGAAGCGGGGATGTCGCGCGGCACCGTCTCACGGGTGCTCAACGACGAGCCGTACGTGTCCCCGAAGGCGCGCGAGGCCGTGCAGGACGCCGTCCGACGCGTCGGCTACGTGCGCAGCGCCGCCGCCCGCAGCCTGGTCACCCGGCGGTCCGGGGCGATCGCGCTCATCGTCCACGAACCCTCGGTCGTGGTGCTCGACGACCCCAACATCGGCAACATCCTGATCGGCACGAACGCCGTGCTGTCCGACGCCGACCAGCAGCTCGTCACGATCATGGTCGACTCCGCCCGTGACAGCGAGCGCGTGGTCGAGTACTTGCGCGGCGGGTTCGTCGACGGCGCCATCGTGCTGTCCGCCCGTGACGGCGACCCGATCACCGGCGCGATCGAGGAGATCGGCATGCCCGCGTGCTTCGTCGGGCACCCGTCCGACGCCGCGAACATCTCGTACATCGGCATCGACAACCGCGCCGCCGCCGAGCAGATCACCCGACGGCTGGTCGACACCGGTCGACGCCGGATCGGGATGCTGGCGTCGGGGCTCGACCGTGACTCCGGGCAGGACCGTCTGGCGGGGTTCACCGCGGCACTCGGCGAGCGCTTCGACCCCGACCTCGTCGCCCGGAACCCCCTGTTCAGCTACACCGCCGGCGCCGAGGGCATGCGCGAGCTGCTCGAGCGAGCCCCGGACATCGACGGGGTGTTCGCCGCGTCGGATGCGGTCGCGGCCGGTGCGATGGACGTCCTGCAGCGCACCGGCCGGAGCGTGCCTGGTGACGTCGGTGTGGTCGGGTTCGACGACAGCGCCTGGGCGCTGCGGTGCGACCCGCAGCTGTCGACGGTGCGGCAGCCGGCGCGCCTGCTCGGTGAGCAGGCGGCGCACCAGGTGCTCGAGCAGATCGGCGGCACGGACGACGGTCCACGCGGTCTGCTGTTGCCGACGGAGGTCGTCTGGCGCGGGTCCGCGTAGCCGGCCGCAGGACGGACGGGAGGCCCGTGGCGGCGTCGCCACGGGCCTCCCGTCCGTCCGTGGGTGCGTCCCGCACCCGCTGGGTCAGCCCTGCGGCGGCGAGTAGAGCTGCAGGTCGTTGCCCTCGCTGTCCTTGAAGGGGATGATCTTGCCCCACGGGTGCTCGCTGATCTCGCCCTGGATGTCCGCACCGCGCTCCTTGAGCGCGGCGACCTCGTCCTCGATGCTGCCGTCCGGCTGGAACGACACGACGGCGCCGCCCTCGCTCGCCTGGCTGGCGGACTCGCGCCCGTTCAGGCCGATCATCAGGCCACCGGCGTCGATCTCACTCCAGTCGTCGGACTGGTCCTTGACGGTGAGACCGAGCGTGTCGCGGTAGAACGCGACGGCGCGCTCCATGTCGCTGACCGGGACCCAGACTGCTGCGACTCCACTTGCCATGGTGTTTCCTCTCGTCGTGATGTGCCGTGGACGGTAGGCAGCGCTCGTGCACGCCGGTACAGGGTCGGTGTCCCCCGGGGTCGGGTCAGCTGGCGGCCGGACGCCACATGCTGATCGGGGTCGCCGCTCGGAACCCCGCGATCGGCGCACCGTCCGTGAACCCGTGCCGTCGGTACAGCCGGCGGTTCACCGGGGTGGAGGACTCCAGGTACGCGCCGTCCGACGTCCGGTCCGCGCGCTCGAGTGCGTGGCCGAGCAGCAGTCCGCCGATGCCCCGACCACGTGCTGACGCCGACACCCCGATCTCGGCGAGGTACCAGTGCGGGGCGACCGGTCGGGCGCGCTCCATGCGGCGCAGGTGGGCCACCGCGCGGAGCGCCCCGCCGAGCCCCAGGGTCCGGAGGAACGCCGGCACCTGCCGCACGAAGGCGCGGACGCCACCGGGCTGCCGACCGGGTGCCTGCCAGAAGGCGGCGCCGACCACGCGGTCACCGATCGTGGCGACGTCCACCCGACGCGCGGGCATCGGCACCGACCGGATGAGCGCGGCGAACAGTCCGGTCAGCACGGCGGGGCGGTCCTCGCCGGGTCGCGGTGGCCGGAACTCGGCGAGGACCGGGTCGTCGGCGAAGGCCTCGGCGAGGACGGCCGCGGCCGCCTCGAGCTCGGCGGGTCCTGCTGCTCGGACGACGGTCTCCATGCTGACTCCTCGGATGCTCGTTGATTTGGCCACTTGGCCGACTTCATCTTTGCGGCCGGTCCTGCACGCGCCCCGTACGCTTCCTGTGATGACCGAGGACCAGCAGTCGCGCGGGTACCGCAGCCGACAGGACCGGCGTGCGGAACTGCTCGACGCCGCCGCCCTGGTCGTGCGGGACGACGGCCTGCGCGGCCTCACCACCCGGGCCGTCGCCGCCCGGGCCGGCGTCGCCCACGGTGTCGTGCACTACGCCTTCGGTGCGCGGCGCAACCTGGTCGTCGCGCTGCTCGAACGGCAGGCACGTGCGGTCCTGCCGCCGGTGCTCGCGGCCGCCGACGAGCACGACGACCTCGCCGCCGCGCTCGAGGCGGGGATCTCCGCGTACCTCGACCTCGTGCGGCGCGAGCCCGAGCGGTTCCGGGTACTCGAGGCCCTCAGCGCGACGGCTCTCGCCCCGGACGGCGACGGGGACCTGCTCGACGCCGAACGACGGCTCTGGCGCGACGGCGTGGTCGCCGGGATCGAGCGCTGGACCGCGCGGCACGGGGCGACGCCGTCCGAGCCGGTGCCCGTCGTCGCCGACGCCGTGATCACCCTGGTGGACGGGCTCGCCCGCGCCGCGTGGAGCGATCCGGACGGCACCGCGACCGCCCGATCGCGGGCGTTGCTGGTACGCGGATTGACCACCGCGGTGACCACAGCGGTGACCGCCGCCGTGACCGCCGAGCACTGACCTGCAAACCGACCGGGGAAGCGCTCCGAATGTCATGTGTGCCGCACACTGCGGCGCGTACAGAAAAGAGGGCTGATCATGACCAGCAGCGCAGCAACCGCACGCACCACCTCCGGTTCGACGTGGACCCAGCGGGGCGCGTTCGTCTTCGGTGTCGTCTTCCTGATCGTCGGCATCGCCGGGTTCATCCCCGGACTCACCATGGACATGGGCTCGATGTCCATGGCCGGCCACGGCTCCATGGCCCTGCTCCTGGGCCTGTTCCAGGTGTCCGTCCTGCACAACATCGTGCACCTGCTCTTCGGCATCGTCGGGCTGCTCGCCGCCCGCCGTGCAGCCTCCGCACGCCTGTACCTCGTCGCCGGCGGCATCGTCTACGCGGTGCTCTTCGTCTACGGGCTCTTCACCGCGGGCATGGCCGGTGGCGCGAACTTCGTGCCGCTGAACAGCGCGGACAACGTGCTGCACGCCTTCCTGGCCGTCGCGATGATCGTGCTCGGCTTCGTCCTGCCGCGGATCGGCACGCGCACCGCGCGCTGAACCACAGCACACACCGGACGGGAGGCCCGTGGCGACACCGCCACGGGCCTCCCGTCCGTCTGCTGGCCCCGTTCGCGCCCCCTGGCAGGCATCGCGCCCCTGTGAGTCGGGGCGCGATGCCCGAGCGGGGGCGCGATGCGCGGCGGCACCGCGTTCCGCACCGTGACCGCGGCTGAACCCGACCGGCGTACTGTCCGCTGCATGCCCGCACTCATCGACACGTTCACCCTGTCCAACGGTCTGCACATCCCGAAGATCGGCTTCGGCACCTGGCAGATCCCGTCCGGCTCCGACGCGTACGACGCCACGAAGACCGCCCTCGACCTCGGCTACCGCCACATCGACACCGCCCTGGCGTACGGCAACGAGGCGAGCGTCGGCGAGGCCGTCCGCGACAGCGGCATCCCCCGCGACGAACTCTTCATCACCACGAAACTGCCGGCCGAGGTCAAGACGGCCTCGGGCGCCCGCGACGCCTTCGAGGAGTCGAGCCGCAACCTCGACCTCGGACACGTCGACCTGTACCTGATCCACGCGCCGTGGCCCTGGAGCGACATGGGCTCCGACCACCGCGACGGCAACGTCGAGGTCTGGAAGGTCTTCGAGGAGCTCTACGACGCCGGCCGCACCAAGAGCATCGGTGTCTCGAACTTCGCCGTCACCGACCTCGAGGACCTGCTCGGCCGCACGGACGTCGTCCCGCACGCCAACCAGATCCGCTGGTTCATCGGCAACACCCAGGACGAGACGACCGCCTTCGACCGCGAGCACGACATCCTGACCGAGGGCTACTCCCCGCTCGCCACCGGAGGCCTGCTCGAGAACGAGCAGATCGCCGAGATCGCGGCGAAGTACGACAAGACCGTCGCCCAGGTTGCGATCCGCTACCTGCTCGAGAAGGACGTCCTGCCGCTGCCGAAGTCCACCACCCCGTCGCGCATCGCCGAGAACGCCGACGTCGACTTCGTGCTGGCCGCCGAGGACGTGGCCGCGCTCGACGCGCTCGAGGACACCGCGAGCTGACGCGGCCCCACCCCGGACCGGAGGCGCGGTGCCGAC
>Ga0308159_1000451_pt1 | contig 95720 bp, 84 predicted proteins | sample PhyCR1_FD_201040 | JGI IMG/M metagenome (GOLD analysis project Ga0308159, IMG submission 201040) | Phyllosphere microbial communities from UC Gill Tract Community Farm, Albany, California, United States - DLSLC.R1 | ecosystem: Host-associated > Plants > Phyllosphere > Unclassified | place: USA...
CCTCAATTATTTTGCTTTGGGTTTCGATCCTCTGGTTTAATAACGAAAAAAACGATGAAATTTTTTGCTGCTCAAGCAGGGATGGAAGTTTTATTTTTAGGTCTTTAAGCTCTTGTAAATCCAATTTTCCTGCTCCGATACCAGTACCTGTTACCATATTCAGTAGTTTGGATTCGGAGGCCGTGAACCAGTTAAGAACAAAATCTGAACTTGATTCGTTACTAACTACGATGGATTTAACATCTTGATTAAAGGCAACATTTCTCAACGCAATCCCTATCGGAATTTTATTAAACAACATGCTTCCGCGAACCAAAATAAGCAAGTTTCCTTTAGCAGCTAATCTAGATCCTTTTTTTAAACCAGCCTCGGTAATTTTCAGCTCTGAATCCGCATAGGAAATACCTCGCATACTGGAAGCACTGATCCAAGGTATATCTCCATTCCAATATGAAGAATTATCCTTTGCTGGTGTCCCTCCAGAAGCCCAGCTGGTTATCTCACCTAAAGATCGAGTATTCCACTCCCCCTCAAAGCCTGGAAATCTCAAATTTGGAACATTGGGGACGTTCCAATTCATTTCTGTTTTCTACCTTTTGGGTTTTTAACCTATAAAACATGATGACACCAAAAAACAAAATCGCCGAAGTTATTAAACTATGGATGGCTGACAAAAAACATTACATCAAAAAGTCTAGCTTTTCAGCCTATGTATTACTTATTGAAAACCACCTTTTACCATCATTTGGAGAATATTATCATATTTCCGAGGATGATGTTCAACGTTTTGTCTTACAAAAAATTGATTATGGATTAAGTCAGAAATCAATTAAAGATATTTTGATCGTACTGAAAATGATTATGAAGTTTGGCGCTAAGCTCGGGCTTCAGGAATATAAGCCCTTTGATATACAATTTCCCGTTGACCGGGTGATGAAAACTACAGATGTTCTCAATAGGGTGGATCAGAAGAAAGTGATGGCCTATGTCGAGGATAATTTTACTTTTAAGAATCTGGGGATATTTATAAGCCTCAGTGCGGGGGTGCGTATCGGAGAGTTGTGTGCGTTGACTTGGGAAGATATAGATACTGACACTGGCGTTATCAGGGTGAGAAAAACCATTCAACGTATTTATGTTATTGATGAGGGTGAGCGGAGGACTGAACTAATCCTGGATAGCCCAAAAACCAAGAATTCAATACGTGATATTCCGATGAGCCGGGATCTTTTGCGGCTTTTGAAGCCAATGAAAAAGATTGTTAAAAGTACTTTTTTTGTGCTGACCAACGAAGCGAAGCCGACCGAACCTCGTACCTATAGGAGTTATTACATGAAACTTATGAAGGAACTGAATATGCCTAAACTGAAATTTCACGGGTTGCGGCATAGTTTTGCGACCAGGTGTATTGAAAGTAAATGCGACTATAAGACTGTTAGCGTATTGCTTGGCCATTCCAATATCAGCACGACATTGAATCTATATGTGCATCCAGATCATGAACAGAAAAAGAAATGCATTGACCAGATGTTCCGTGCACTGCGGTAGTCTATTATGGAAGTAATTTTCGGGGATTGGAACAGGGGGATGAATGACATATCAGCCTTTTTTATCCCATTTCTTTTTCAATCCTCGGATAGTATGTTTACTTTCACCTCAAGCTTTCAATATATGTCAAAACAGTCAGAACAGATCTTAGAGGAGCAGCTTGTGGTACAGTTGCAAAAGCTGGGCTACCAGTTTATTTCCATTGCCAATGAAAAATCATTGCTCTCAAATTTGAAAGCGCAACTGGAGAAGCACAATGGGATTACTTTTTCAATTGAAGAATTTGAAAAGGTACTGAATATATTAAACAAAGGTTCTGTTTTTGAAAAAGCCAAACTCTTGCGAGAAAAGAAACACCATATCATCCGTGATAATGGTGATAATCTTTATTTCGAATTTCTCAATGTGGAGCACTGGTGCCAGAACCAATACCAGATTACTAATCAGATAAGTCAGGAGGGGCAATATAAAAATAGATACGATGTCACTATATTGATCAATGGCTTTCCAATGGTTCAGATTGAACTCAAAAGGCGGGGGCTGGAAATGAAGGAGGCATTTAACCAGATCAACCGATACCAGAAGCACAGTTTTGGTGCAGGCCAGGGACTGTTTCATTTTGTACAGCTTTTTGTAATCAGCAACGGGGTTAATACCAAATATTTGTCCAACTTCGGCATCCATAAACAAGAATATTTGCAGACTTTTCAATGGACAGATGAGCACAATAATCCGCTGAATAACTTATTGAATGAATTCACAGATGTCTTTCTGGAACCGTGCCACGTCAGTAAGATGATATGCAAATATATCGTGCTGAATGAAACCGAGAAAAAACTGATGGTGCTCAGGCCTTATCAATATTATGCGGTTGAGAATATCCTTAAAAAAGTTATTGATAATACTGTACTCAATGGCTATGATATTCAAAAGAACGGTTATATATGGCATACAACAGGAAGCGGTAAAACGCTGACAAGCTTTAAGGCCAGTCAGATTCTTGCCAAAATACCCGCAATAAAAAAGGTTGTGTTTGTCGTGGATAGAAAGGACCTTGACTATCAGACCAATCAGGAGTACGATAAATTCAGTAGGGGCTGTGTTAGTGCGGCGGATAATACGGAAGACCTTATACGTAAATTTAACGATCCCGATATTCAAATCATCGTTACAACAATACAGAAACTAAATAATGCCATTTCCGGTCGTAACATATCTAAAATGGCAAAAATCCGGAATCAGCGGATGGTATTTATCTTTGATGAATGCCATAGGTCACAGTTTGGAGATACACATAAAAACATCGTATCGTTTTTTGATAATATCCAGCTTTTCGGTTTTACCGGTACACCGATACTTGCTGAGAATGCAGATGGGGAAAAAACAACCTCTAGTCTGTTTGGAAAATGCCTGCACAAATATGTCATCACTGATGCAATAAGGGATGAGAACGTACTGCGTTTCTCTGTGGAATATGTGCAGACCTTCAAGAAGAAGGAACATATCATAGATCTCAAAGTTGAAGACATTAACGAGGCAGAAGTATTTGAGGCGCCGGAACGCAAAGAAGCGATCGTGGATTACATACTCGAGTATCATCCTCAAAAGAGCCAGAAGGGCAGCTTCTGTGCGATGATGTGTGTGCAGGATATTGATGCGGTCATCCAATATTATGAAATTTTTAGGAGGAAGGCACAACTTGGTGAGCATCAATTGAAAGTGGCAACCATTTTCAGTTTTGCGCAGAACGAAGAAGAAATCAATTTTGATACTGCTGATTCAAGGGAATCCGGAGTGAATGGCATCAAGCCGCACCGCAGGGAGCTCCTGGATAATTACATTGTTGACTTTAATAAATTATTTGGCACCTCGCATAGCACAAAGGACAGTCTAAGTTTCTATAATTATTACAACGACATTGCCAAGAAGGCAAAATTCAACGAACTCGATATTTTGTTGGTCGCCAATATGTTTCTAACCGGATTCGATAGCAAATATGTCAATACACTTTATGTGGACAAGAACCTTCGCTATCATGGCTTGGTACAAGCCTATAGTCGAACGAACAGAACTTTCGACAAGAATAAGACTCAGGGAAATATCGTATGTTTCCGTAACCTAAAGGATCGTACAGATGAGGCAATTACCCTTTTCAGCAATAAGGAGGCAATAGACGAAATCATAATTGAGCCTTATAGCCATTATGTTGAGATTTTTAACAGTACAGGAGAACAATTGCTCGAGCTTGTGCCAAGCGTTGAGGACGTGGATAGACTTTACACTGAGGAAGATCAGATGAAGTTCATCCTGGCATTCCGCGCGATCATGCGCCTGCATAAAAAAATGAGCCATTACAGTGAATTTGAGTGGGAGGATCTGTGCATTGACGAGCAGTTGTTTGCGGACTACAGCAGTAAGTATCAGGATATCAAAGACCGAATTGTTCACAAAAGCCCAGGTGAAAAGGCATCTATACTCGACGACATTGATTTTGAGCTGGAATTGATCAGAAGGGATACGATAAATGTTACCTACATTGTACAGCTGTTGATCAAGCTAAAATCAAAGAACAACAAGGCGGATAGAAAATCGATAGAGGAAGAGATATCTAATTTATTGAGTACACAGGTGTCGTTGCGCAGCAAGCGTGAGTTGATAGACCGGTTTATTTCAGAGAACCTACCAAAGATCGAGGACGCCGGGGATATTGTTCCCGAGTTTGAGAAATTCTGGGGGGAGGAACAGAAAAAAGAGTTTTCTAAATTGGTGGAAGAGGAAAGTCTTTCGGCCGAAAAAACGGAAAAACTGATTGAAAACTATCTGTTTGCGGAGCGTGAGCCGCTTCTGGATGAGGTGCTTAAACTTATTGATGGTGAAAAACCCACACTCTTGCAACGTAAAAAGTTGGGGGAAAGGATTATATTGCGTATTAAAAGTTTTGTGGATACTTTCATGAACGGCATGGCGGCATAGTTGGTTGGCTATATCTAGTACGGAGGGAAAATGTTTATAATTGAATGATGTCGTACACTTTTGGGTTCTTCCTCAATTTTGGTGGTCAATCCGGTGCTAACACCAATCTTTTCCTGAGTAAATCGAAGCTCGCCCTTCCGTACATTTGACGTTTAATAGTTTTCAGTTTGTTAACATTGCCTTCGACTGGACCATTGCTCCAATATAGATTGATAGCATTTTCAATGGATTGAGGGTCCGACAACAATCCTTTGTCGAAACTTTTCACCTCTGCAATAACTGAATGTTTAGCTTCTGCAATCCACGCATTCAATTCACTGCCTGTTTTATTTTCAATCAATTCTCGGAATTTTTTCACCAATGACATTGTATGTTTAACTCCGTTGATGATTGGTATAGTTTGGATATAAGTTTTTTTGTGCTGCTAATTTTGCTTTCAGGAGCTAAAAATGCCATGGCAGCAGCTGAGGGTTTAAGGAAAGAACCTGCATGCCGTGGGAGTTTTGTTTGGCTTACCTTTTTCCTCCCCTGATATCATAGTTGGTCAGTGATTCAGACAATGTGTTATATGCCCTGTACCACCGCTGGTTTTGTCTTTTGTGCCTGGGCCGGGCTGATGACAAGTGCGGCCAGCGCAATCGGCATGAGCCACTGCCAGCCTATTTTTACCGTGGGCAGTATCAGCTCGCGGTTCATTTGGCTGGCCAGCAGGCGTGCGCATAGGTTATCGCTTTTGTGTTTGAAAAAGGATATCAGTTCCGCATCGGATTTGTTTGTCAGATCTACGATATTTTTTTTGCATTTGCTGCAATGGTGTTTGCCGTCTAGCTGCTCTATGTCGCTCCATTGCTGAGAGCAGGGGTTGGTCAGGATCAGTTGCAGGTTTTTCATGGGCTTAGGTTTGGTATAGGATGCGCTAAGTTGGGGGATTCCATATGGGGGTTGGTTTTTTGTTTGGCTGTGCTTTTACAACAGGATGCGGAAGGGTGGGGGAGTCTATATAGGGGTTTGTTTCCGCATGCTTTTAAAATATTTTTAGTTTTTTTTATTATCGTTTGGGCGTGCCCCTAAAGGGTCGCGTCTTCCGCTGTATCTACCTGCGGGAGGATGCCGCTGCAACCGCTCACGCGTTTTGGGTGAAGACCTAACTTCCGTAGCTTACCAAGTTTCGAAATGATCATCAAGCCGTTTTGTGAATATCTTCCTTTCACATTAGACACTGGTGAACGCCCCTTGAGGTGTCAACTTATTCCAGTATTACCACCAAGAAAATGTAAACTTATTCTGGTATTGTAATTCAAAAAAGAAAAGAAAATCCATGACGGTACAGTTTGTGTGGGCATTTCGGAAAAAAATTGGCCGCCCATTCTGCGTTTAAGCTGTCACCTTATTCCGCTTCAAAGTGATTCTTCCCCACTTTTGGTGGTTTTTAGTTGATGAATACTTGAATGAATCTAACAAATGCATTAGCTGTAATGCTCTCGACACGGTTTTTCTCTCATCCATAGATTGACAACTATTATTTTCTACCCAGAAAAAGAAAATTATTTATAAAATAACTATGAGCCTCAATTTGTGAGTTTGAGCGGTGCAAAAAAAAACATCTGTCATATTAATAGAGAAAATATTGACCACCAAAAGTGGGGAAGGATCACTTTAACTGAAATACACAATTGTATCTTTTACGGTTTCCCATATTGGAGTTTGAGATTAAATTAATACCTTAGAAAACTAAATGTTTTACGCTCTATCTCCTCTTTATTTTCAATAGATGGTCTGATCGTAAGTGTTTAAAAATAAGTAAGGATATTATTTGCGTAATTAAAAAAAGCCAAAAAAGATTTAACGAGGGCATTTGACATTTAGGTAATTTATATTTAGGACTTAGGTGATATTTTAATAAAACGTATCAGGATGAAATTCACAATTGAAAACAAAACGGATGTTTGTAGTATTGGACTTATTGATAATCATTAGCATATCCATTTTAAATGCCCTGTAACCGTTATTTAGTATGATTGCAGAGGTTTTGATGAAAGTATTTTTACACTAGGTTGAGAATTTGTGCTTTGATTGCGCAACTATTAAAAAGCCCCGAAAAGGCTATAACATATTTTTTTCCAATACTGTAGCATAACAATTAAAATATGAACGAAATAAATAATACTTTTTTAAAATTTGCTAAACGATCTGAAACTCTTGACATCGAATACTTAGTGAAAACCTTTGTGAATATAGGACCTTTGTTCACCATTTTATCAAATAAGGAACATGAAATAACTTATGGAAGAAGAGGGACAGGTAAAACACATGCATTCTTAAATTTGAAAAGTAACGTCAATAATAATAATGAAATACCAGTTTATATTGACTTGAGAACTATAGGCTCTAATGGTGGGATTTTTTCAGATTCTTCTATTTCAGTGGTTGAAAGGGCAACAAGATTATTAATAGATACTATTAGTTTTATTGTCAATAACATAGTTGACGTTGTTATTTTAGACGAAACAGACAAATATGATTTAAGCAAAGTAAGTCCAATTGCAGATAGAATTTGGGATTCTATTAGTGAAATAAAGATTGAAAGTGAAATTGAGAAAACTGAAAATAAAGAAGAAAATTCAACAGATTCTTTACAAAAGAATAGGAAATTTGAAGTATCAAATAAAGGGATAAGCTATAATAGGGAAAAACAAACTAGTGTAGGAAATTCCGGAAGAAAATCTATTGAAACTAAAATTAAGGGAATTTCACAGCATCGAATACACTTTGCTAGTTTATTTTCAAATTTAAAAGAGTTGACTAAAGAGCTAAATACAAATGTTTGGATTTTAATTGATGAATGGGCTGAAGTACCCCAAGAACTTCAGCCTTATCTTGCGGAGTTATTAAGAAGAACTATTTTACCAAACCCAGATTTCATTTTAAAAATTGCTGCAATTGAACAAAGAACAAATATTTCATTTACAGATGAAAATTCAAATAGAATTGGAATTGAAATAGGTGCTGATATTGCTACCACACAGAATTTAGATGAATATATGGTGTTTGACAATGATGAAGAAAAATCTAAAGAGTTTTTCAAGGAATTAATTTTCCATCATTACACTAATACAGTTAGTGAAAATAAAATCAAAAATGCAGATGACTTAATTTCAAAAGCTTTTTCCCAAACAAACTCATTAACTGAATTCGTAAGATCTTCCGAGGGAATACCACGAGATGCTATTAATATTCTTTCAATAGCCGCTTCAAAAGCGAATGATAATAAAATATCTGTTGAAAATATTAGAAGTGCTGCAAGAACTTGGTATGCAAGAGGTAAAGAAAAAGCAATAACTTCAAATCAAGAAGCTCATAATTTACTTCTATGGATAATTGATGAAGTGATTGGTCAGCGAGCAGCAAGAGCATTCCTGCTACAAACAAACAAAAAGGATAAACTAATTGATTATTTATTTGATTCAAGAGTACTTCATATTATAAAAGAAAATATTTCAGGAAAAGATGCTCCAGGTGTAAGATATAATGTATATTCTATTGATTACGGTTGTTACGTGGATTTATTAAATACAAAAAATGCACCTAAAGGATTATTTGCCGCCGCTGAAGGCGAAGATGATACAGAGATTTATATTGATGTTCCGAAAACTGATTATAGAGCGATTCGAAGAGCAGTTTTAGACCTCGATGAATTCTACAAACGAGATATCGTATAATAAGGTATTGTCAAAGGGGAGCTGAAGTTCTTTGTTTGGGCATTTGTGAACGACTCAATAATCGTTTGTCAGCAGAACCTTTGTAAAAATTAACGTCTTAAAATACTAGACACCTTAAAGCAAGTTTTAAAAAACCACATTAGAGCTACGGCTAAAAGAGTAAATAAGAAGCATTTTGTCATTTTTAATGATGATGGAGTAATAAGTTCAACAACACCTAAAGATTTGGCTGCGCTATCACAAAAAAGAGAGAATTTCATTTATCGAGATCTGAAAGATTACACTGGGTGAAATTCCATCTTGACCAAAAATGTGAAACACTTATTTTTTCCGTTGAAGAACCAGAAGGAGTCCGCACATATATTTATAATGATCAAGAAAAATATGTTGTTGTTCTCGAGCCTTTAAGGGATCAATCAGCCTATTATTCACTTACCGCATATAATCTAATAGGTAGGGATGCAGCTAGAAACAAGATGCTCAAGAAATACAAAAAAAGACGATTAGAAAAAGTCTATTAATGCAAAAAACGCCTTTCTCTAAGTAAGCGCCTTTCGATTTTCTTTCTTTCCTGAAGAATGAACTATGATACAAATGTAGTTATAAGTTATAATATAATAAAATATATTTTATTAGGTTTATTCATCCACAAATATCCAACAATTAGGATGATGAAATGTTTTATCAAAGATCTTTACTCTATTCAACCGGAGAATCTAACATCAATGGTAGTTTAAGTTTTTCTCGCAGCCTTGGTCATTATGAACCCCATTTGCTTTGCAAGATACACTATCGTCGCCATGGAAATGGTTTCTGAAGCTCCGGTTTTTCTCCTATTATAGCAGTATTTTAATAACGCTTGACTTTTTTGCTCATCATGATCAGGACCGTCTAATCTGCAGAGTTGCATAAAATATTTCTCGCCAACATCATAGCTAAATGTATATGAAATTGCAAGCGCAGCTTTGACCCAATTTTCGTAATTGCCAGTTATCGAACAATTATTTTTTTGCAGATATCTAATTAACCGTTTAATCAGTTCACGATCTTTTCCAGAGTTAAGCCCTTCAGTAGCATGAGCATTTTTGCTTAACAAGGCTGGTCTTACAGGCAGTTTCGGATCTTTTTTCTCGAGCCGAAAATCTAAAACCTCATTATAGGCCAGTGCTTCCGGATTGTAATATATATTCGGATCCCAAGAAGAAAAACACAGTCTGGAGACATCGCTCCCACTTTTATCAAGCTCGATCCCATACGTATCCAAAAAATAAACGCGAAGGGAATTAAACGTTTCCCTATGCTGCTCAATATTATTATTTGTAGGCACAAGCCCTTTAAAACCATTTCCAGAAGGCGATAGCCAAAATGAAAGTAGATGGGAATCCTTTTTTAAGGAAATGGAAAGTGCTTCAATTTCTTCTTTACTAAGGTGATCAATATCTACGACCATTAGCTGATTGTAATGCGTTAAATCTTCAATCCTATGCCCATTATCGAAAAGACCACAGAAAGTCACACATGGGAGCTGAGACTTTAGTATCGCGTAGAGCTCGAGATTTTCGTCGTTGAGTGCACTGCGGCAACTTTCAACTTGTATCCTATACTTCCCATTTTTAATGTTCCTCAACTCTTGGAACAAAGGAATATTAACGGATGCCTTCAATTTCGTGTTTCTAAATCTGGAAACGGTTATTTCTTTTGGTTTCTGCATTTGCTTAAAAACTATATATTTGTTACTAGCGTAGCTAAGGGTGTTTAGGCAAGCATGGGCATCACATTTATCAGGGTTGACAATTCGTTTTGTCTAGGGAAAAATTTAACCGAAAAATCCAACAGTCTGACCGGTCCTGATGTATAAGGCTAATTAGTGTATTTGCCCTAGGCGTGCACCAATCTGTATCAATGTTATTAACTCCGGCTACGCTAATTTAAATTTAACGCTCGTATGGATTTCAACCTATATTTTTCCGAGGAGAAAATTATAAAACTTTTATGTAAATATAGGGCTAATGCTGCAAATAAAAGACATGAGGCTCATATGTTAAGGAATGTTAGTCTCCATGCAGTGACTAATCGGATCGCTATTAATCAGAATCATACCGAATTTATATTTCTTCAAGGGATTTTTCCTCCGAGAAGAAAATGGCTGAAACTTAAGCAATCAGAGCGAAAGCACTTTAAAGATGCATTAAGCATTAACCAGGCCAGGCTGTTCAAAACCTATCAGCTAACCAAAGAGAACATCGCAAACGGCCTGTTTGAGGCGCCCGGGTGGTTTGAAAATCTACTAGCTTTTGTCCATAGTATTCAAGCAAAGTCTTTAGCTGGAGCAGATGAAGAAAATCTAATTACTCAGCCAAGAATAAAGGGAATAAAAAAAGAAACCAAAAACGGGGAAATAATTTATCGCCCTATTGCCTTATATAGTTTTTCCAGTAAGATTATATGCTCATTAACTTCACGCTACCTAATTCATTTTTTTGATCCATTGTTCCTAGAATGTTCATTTGCCTTTCGTGGGCGTAACAGTGAGAATCATGTTCCAAGCCACCACGACTGCATTGCAGCAATCAGAAAGTACAGAAAAAACAATAACCATCTTTGGGTTGCCGAATGTGACATCCAAAAGTTCTTCGATACCGTTCAGCACACACATTTGCTAAATGTCTTCGGAAAATGGTCAAATGAAGCTACCGCAATCAATGGATACCCAATGGACGGACGTGCAATTTTAATCCTTAAGAGTTTTCTGGGTTCGTTCTCTTTCCAACAAAACATCACCCCTCTAAATGGTGATGTTCAATACTTTATCGATAACGGTTTGCCAAAGGGCAAGTTCGGATGGGCTGAAGACGACCTAAAATCAACTTTTGGAGAGCACTATGTCGAACAGTATAGGCTTGGCGTTCCGCAGGGAAATGCCATTTCCTGTTTTGTAGCCAATCTGATTCTTCATGATGTAGATAAAAAAGTAACTGCTTTCGACCGAAGCTTGTTTTACATCAGGTATTGCGATGATATGATCATAATGCATCGAGACAAGGGAACCTGTACTGCTGCTCTGGATATCTATATGGAGGCTATCAGAGCGAACTTCCTTTTGTTTCACGTGCCAATTGAAGTTGATGCCTACCGCATCAAGGAAAACAGCAAAAACTTCTGGAAGGTAAAATCAAAAAAACCTTTTTTTTGGGGTGATAAGCACGTTGATGACAAGAATGTACCCTGGCTTTCGTTCGTTGGCTATCAAATGAATTTCAACGGACATTTAAGGGTTCGGAAGTCAACGATTAAAAAGGAAGTGAAGAAACAGGTTGCAGAAACTCAAAAAGTACTACGTGTACTGGGAAAGTTTAATCATCGGCTTTCGGTAAGCACAGAGCACGCGCGATTGTCACGAAAACATATTGCTTTCAGACTACATCAAAAACTAATTTCTATGTCAGTCGGACGCGTGAAAATCCACACGCACAAACATCCCGGTGAACAGGGTTTGTGCTGGACTAATGGTTTTAAAATGCTCGAACATAACCGAATCTCAAGCCAGCAACTTCGCTACCTGGATAAAAAGCGCAATATGCAGCTTATGAGGGTAAAGAAAGAAATGAGCAAGATTGAACAAATTACAAATAAAAATCTCTACCCAAAACACCTTCAATCCATATTCTATGGTTCAGCATTTGCCTATTATAATTTTCTAAAGCATAAATAGTTATTAATTTACAAAGATCTTGTGTGCCCGATATTGCCTGTCCGCTTTCAGGAATTATCGAAGATCAAATGTGTTTTCTAAACCACCATCGATGTGTTGCCAGCTGAAGTTTTTTGTTTCCATAAAACCTCAACTTAACAATATGTTTCGTCATGTCTATTTCACACTGGCTCCTGTTTTAACCCTCCAATAGAATGTCTTACATAATGCAAGTTGTCGGCATTTCCAAGAGTTTTAAAGTTCTGAAAAACTTCATTATTTTGTTAATTCCTTTTCTTTTGCTCTATCAGCCCCCAGTCTTGCGACTGATCTGAAGATCTTAAAAGCTGCCTTAAAAATAAATCTTATGTCACGCGCATCTGAAAGTACGATTTAACATGTTCCAAATGATCTTGATTTTATTAAAAATTTAAAATAGCTAAATATAATTGCAAGGGCAATCGAGCCCACCCACAACTCACTAAACCGCCAGCCCCCGATAAAGGCAGCTTCTTAGTTATTTTTTTAAGCTTTCCGCAAACTCCCTCAACCTCTTTACCAACTCAGGATTATTGACCTTAACTTTCACACCCTTTTTCTTGTCAAATTTTTCAACCTCATAGGGGATGCCCTCTTGTGTATGCAATCTCTTTAGCTCCTGCTCTAAGGCTTTGGCTAATCCTGTATCAACTCGCCCTTGTGGTTCAAGTAGATCACGATTATCTCTTTGTAGCAACTCACCAATAAGATCTAAATTTTCTTCACTTGGTTGCGTTGTATTGGAATTCCAAGAACTAACCGTAGTATAATTTACGTCAAGCATTAAAGCTACTAATCGTTGAGAGGCGCCAGCAACTTTAGTAACTTCTTTGATCTTGTTTTTCTGGATTCCAACAGAGCCTTTCCTCCTGGGCATAAAAAAAAAATTAATTAGTACTTGGTACTAGTGAATATTTTATTATATTTGTTTATCAGTTATTTATAGCGACAAATAGAGTTGGGTATTACCTGGCTTTAACGATGTTGCTCATGAACGAAAACCGTCAAACTTTCCCATGAGCCGACCGTGAGTTCGCCGTATCTATTGAATTTTGCTATCTTCGTGATATCTTATGTTCAATAGGGCGAGCTCCATGTCAGTCTTTTGGGAAACTTAAGCCTTCGGCTTAAGCTGGTTCTTGACGGTACCACGTTCAAAAGCATTGGAGTTCGCCCTATTGGCTTCTAGCCAATCTGGTTTTCTTTTGCTTTTTGGGTACATCGTTTTACATAAAAATTAACCGTTTATGAAAACGAAAAAATTAAGCGCCTTTGGTTTGTACCACTTCGGGGAAGGGGTACTTCGGTTTTCCCTTAAACTCTTGTTAAAGAACGTTATTTGTTCTCCGTCGTAATGCGCGCTGGATTTTTCCGAGTATAAATAGCCCAAAGAAAACAGGGGTTGGTGTGATGAGAGCGCACTGATTCCCGGTGGGTTAATTTAGCTTGGTGCCAGCCCTTTATTGCTGTTTAGGCTAGGGTGCATTACTATGGTTATTCGCATTCCCAAGGTAGGTATCTTTTTTCTAATACGCAATACGGTTTACTGTATCTGCATATTTTTATGTGGAGGGGGCTGGTTTTTGTTTGTTTTTTTTCTAACATATATATAAACCGGAGCGTATGGGCTTAAATGAAAAGTTTCTTTTTGACTGGCTGTATGCTTTAAAGCCGAAGAATCCCGTTTGAGGGGTAGCAGGGCAGGCGGGACCTTGTGGTTAATGATTCTTAGAGGTTCTTTGATAATGCAGCCTGCCCTGTTTTTCTGTTTTTGTCGCTTTTTTCTTTTGGCTTTTGTGCTTTTGCCTTGGCTATTAGATTTTTTCCATGATTTCCCTTTAAAAAAATAAACGGCTTTGCCGTAAGGGGGGTGCTATGTCCGGATTTTTCCACTTAGGGCTTGCCAGCTGTATCTATCGTCCGCGAAAGGTAATGCAGCTAATGGCGGGGCCGCTGCGGAACGTTATTTCCGGGGCGGTCACTGCCTTTTATCAATCAACTTTAACCAAACCAATTAAACCATTTTATGAAAATCAATGATAGATATTTACCGCTCTTTTTTCTCTGTTGGGCGTTTTTGTATAGTCCGTTTGCGGCGTTGCCTGTTTTTCCGCAGTCGAAAAAAGGGGAGGCTGTAGACCTTACTGCATCAGGGGTCAAAGTAGGGCAGCAGGTGCCCGATCTCGAAGTACTTAACCTGCATAATTATAATGATGGGAGTGGAAAGAAAGTTTCCTCCCTTTATCTTTCTTCACTCAAAGGGAAGCTGGTGATCTTGGATTTCTGGGCCACATGGTGCGCGCCCTGCGTGGGCATGATGCCGGTAATGGATAGTTTGCAGCGGCGTTTTGCAGGAAAGGTGCAGTTTATTTCGGTGACCAGGGAACCTGATCGTGTAGTGGAACCTTTTTTTGAGCGGTTGAAACGCAGGGGCAAAGGGATCATCCCTTATGCCACTTCTGATGTGATACTGGCAAAAGCTTTTCCGCATCGCCTGCTGCCGCATTATGTGTGGATAGGGGCTGATGGGAAGGTGGCCGCGATCACCTCACATGAAGAAGTAAATGCAGAAAAAATTGAGCAAATGATTAGTGGGATTGTTGTGGGTGAAATGGTACAGAAGAATGACCTTGCCGTTCATTATGACCGGAAAAAACCACTGTTTTTTGAAGGGAATGGTGGCAATTTGCAGCGCCTTAAATTCCATAGCATGCTGACCGGCTGGGGGGATGGTCTCCCGATGAGTTATCAGTTTAATCCACTGCTGCGAAAAGCTTCGGTGATTAATTTAGGGGTGCAGGAAATGTATGCTGCGGTGTTCAGTGAGAAAATGCTCATTGCCAAACACCGGATGGTCTTTGATATGAAGGATCCGGGAAAGGTGAGGTTCGATAAGGGAAAGGAAGCAGCAAAGGACTGGATGCGGGAGAATATGTACTGTTATGAGCTGATCCTGCCTGAGGGAAGGGAGAGGGAACTGCGGAGTTATATGAGAAGGGACCTGGCAGAACTGTTCCCTGATGTGGAGGCAGATACGGTACGGATGGAAACGATGTGTACGGTACTGGTGAGTATGGGGGACAACTCGATGCTGCGCTCCAAGGGCGGTATATCGGGCGTTGATATAAACGGCCTGGGTGGCTCGCTCAGGAATATGTGGATCAGCTCGTTTACCGGAAGGCTTGACGTGCTTTACATGCAGGGGAACCCTTATCCGGTGGTTGATGGCTCAGGGATTGGTTTTCCAATTGACCTGGAGCTGGAATGCAATATGTCCAGCGTCAGGGAGGTGAATGCCGCGCTGGAAAAATATAACCTGAAACTTGTGAACAAGCCTTTTAAGACATTGATGCTGGTTTTCAGGGATGCTAAAAAAATAGCGGGTATACCTTCGGTTGGCTCTAAATAGGTGAAGTGATGAGGAGCTATGTTTTTTTTATTGTTGTTTTTTTTGTGCTGGGCACAGGAAAACTTTTTGCGCAGTTCAGTGGTAAGGTCGTTTCCGCAGAGACAGGCCTTCCTTTAAAGGATGCTACTGTTTCCATTGGGAATGTTAAGGTGAGGAGCGCAGTGGATGGTAAATTTTTATTTACTGCCGAAGCTGTGGGTTCAGGTAATAAAGATGTTTTTATTGAGGTGAGTTTTTTGGGTTACGCGGTATTTAGGGAGAAGGTTCGTCTTCCTTTTGATAACGGCCAGTTTACTGTACGGCTTGTGCCGAAGGAGAACAGGTTAGAGGATGTAACGGTGAATACCGGGTATGGCAAACTGCCAAGGGAAAGGGCAACGGGTTCTTTTGTGCAGGTAGATAACAGGCTGCTGGAACGTTCGGTGAGTACCAATATTACTGACAGGTTACGGGATGTGGTTCCGGGCCTTGTTTTTAACCGGACAAGGGGAGTGGCAGCCGACCAGGTATCCATCGGGATCCGTGGACAAAGTACTTTGTATGCCAATACCCAGCCGCTGATTGTACTGGATAATTTTCCCTATGATGGGGATATTGCCAATATCAATCCGGGTGATATCGAGAGTATTACGGTGTTAAAGGATGCCGCCGCTGCCTCGATCTGGGGTGCGCGTTCAGCAAACGGAGTGATTGTGCTGACCTCGAAGCGGGCAAGGAAAGGGCAGCCCTTGCAGGTATCGGGGACAGTAAATTTTATCTTTGCAGCTCAGCCCGACCTGTTGAAAAACCGTTCGATGTCATCGCAGGACTTTATTTCGGTTGAAAAGACACTTTTTGCCAGGGGTTTTTATTCGGGTACGGAAGCCTCGGTTGTGAGGGCACCGCTCACTCCCGTGGTGGAGCTGCTGATCTCGGCGCGTGATGGCAAAATTACCTCTGATGAGGCCGACGCGCGTATTGCAGCACTTGGGAATTATGATGTAAGGAAGGAATATATGGCGTATATGGGGAATCCGGCATTATCGAGGCAATATGCAGCGAATATATCGGGTTCTTCAGCCCAGAGCAGTTATTATTTTTCGGCAGGCCTGGATGATAACAGGTTGTCCGATAAGTTTAACAGCTACCAGCGGATGACCCTTAATTTCTCGGACCGTTTCAGCTTTCTTTCCGACAGGCTTTCCCTGGCGGTTAACCTGATGCTGACAAGATCGCTTTCCAAAAGGCCCAACGCGGGTTTCAATGCCCTTCGGATGTCGGCAGGACAGCTTTTATACCCTTACGCACGTCTGGTTGATGATAACGGCAAGTCGCTCCCGGTGGTAAAGGATTACAGGCAGGGTTATATCGATGGGCTGGCCGGGAGCGGTTACCTGGACTGGACCTACAAGCCGGTGGAAGATATCGGTTTCAGGGACAATGCGCTCGAATCATTCGATTACCGGATAAATTCTACCCTGCGTTACAGGCTGGTAAAGGGGTTGGAAGCCGAAGCGAGTTTTCAGTATGGGAAGCTGGGAAGCCAGGGCACTGATCTTTATGATCAGGACAGTTATCTTGCAAGGAACCTGATCAACCGCTTTTCGCAGGTGAGCGCGGGGAATGCTACCCTTTATCCTGTTCCGTTGGGTGGGGTGATGGATAAATCTTTAAGCGGTGTTCGCACGTTTAACTTTAGGGGTCAGCTCAATTATAAAGCTTCTTTTTCGGATTTTGAGCTCAACGCGCTTGCAGGATATGAATGGCGGGATCTGGAGGGAAGCTCATCGGCCAACCGTTTTTATGGATATAATCCATTGAACGCGACAAGCGCTGTGGTGGATTACGTAGGATCATATCCGCAGGCCTATTATCCGCCAGTGACGGCAGTAATTCCCTCATCAGATGCCATGAGCGGTTCTGCTGACCGTTTTCTTTCTTATTACGGTAACGGATCATTGTTCTATAAGGGCAGGTATACCGTTTCGGGGAGTTTAAGGCTGGACAGGAGCAATTTGTTTGGGGTGAGTACCAACCTGAAAGGGGTGCCGCTCTGGTCCGCCGGGCTGATGTGGAACCTGGCAAAGGAGGATTTTTACAGTCTTGATGCCATGCCGGTGATGCGCCTGCGTATGAGTTTCGGTTACAACGGGAATATCGATAAGAACCTTTCCGCACTGACTACCGCCCGTTACTTTAACGGGCAGGGAACGCTGACCAGGCTGCCTTACGCTACCGTACTGAACCCTCCGAATCCCGAGCTCCGCTGGGAGCGGGTAAAGATTTTAAACCTGGGGCTTGACTTTGGATCAAAGGGTAACAGGGTTTCAGGAACGTTCGAGCTTTACCAGAAGACCGGTATCGATTTGATTACGGATATTCCCTTTGCACCCTCAACGGGCATTACCACTTTCAGGGGCAATATGGCCAATACCAGGGTACGGGGGATTGATTTCAATGTAAACAGCGTGAACCTGGAAGGTAAACTCAAATGGAACAGTAGTTTCTGGATCAGCTATACGCAGGAGAGGGTGACAAAATTCTTTCCGGGCAGCCAGTCAACAGCGGGCAATTATGCGCAGCTCGGCGATGCAGGTACGCTTCCCAGGGAAGGCTTCCCGTTGTACGGTGTTTATTCCTACCCCTACGCGGGACTGGATGCTAACGGGGAACCGCAGGGTTATTTGGGCGGGGTGCCAAGCAGGGACTATCCGGCCATATTTGCAGCGACTAACCTGGGCAATATCATATTCAGTGGTCCTGCAAAACCGGTTGTCTTCGGCTCATTGATGAATACTTTCAGGTTTGGGGATTTCGGCCTTTCGGCCAATATTTCCTACCGCCTGGGATATTATTTCAGGCGCAGTTCGGTCAGCTATAACAGCGTGCTTTCAGGGATGGGCGGGGACATTGACTTTGCACTGAGGTGGAAGCAGCCGGGGGATGAGGCATTTACACAGGTGCCGAAAATGCCGGAGGTGGCAAACACCAACCGTGATAATATGTACCTGTTGAGTGATGCGCTGGTGGAAAGGGGGGATCATATCCGTTTGCAGGATGTGCGGATATCCTATGACCTTAATGGAAAGCAGATAAAGTTTTTGCGTTCGGCGCAGGTTTATCTATACGCTTCAAACCTTGGAATCATCTGGAGGGCGAATAAATTGGGGATTGATCCGGATTATCAGGGGATTCCCCAACCAGTTTCGCTTGCTGCAGGTTTAAAGATCAATTTATAAGCATGTTCGTTATGAAAAAATATATTTTAAATATCCTTTGCTGTACCGCATTAGTTATTTGTTTGTTTTCTGCCTGTAAAAAAGGATACCTGGATGAAAAGCCCAGTAAATCGCTTACTGTGCCGACTACCGCTGCCGATATGCAGGCGCTGTTGGATAATTCGGATATTATGAACAATTCTCCGGGGCTTACTCAGCTGGCCAGTGATGATTTTCTTTTGACCGACGCTGCGCTGGCCTCGCTGGGTACAAGTGATGAAAGAAATGCCTACCTATGGAAAAAGGAGGTCTTCAGTTCACCGTCCAATGCAGAATGGCGGGCCGGATGGCAGCAGGTATTCTATGCCAATATCGTGCTTGATGCGATCCGCTCAAAGCCGGATACCCAGGCACAGGGATTGGTGAATATCAAAGGCTCAGCGCTTTTTTTCAGGGCAATCGCTTATTATTATTTATGCCAGATGTTTACCCGTCCATATGCGCATTCCTCAGCTGGGAGTAATAAAGGACTCCCGATCAGGGATCAGGCCGATGTCAACCTTAATCCGCCCAGGGGGACACTGGCGGAAACTTACAGCTTTATATTATCTGATCTAGCGCAGGCTGTAACGCTGCTGCCAGAGAAAGCAGACTATAAAACAAGGCCTAATAAGGCTGCTGCTTTAGCGCTTATGGCCCGGATCAGTTTGATCATGCAGGATTATAACTCGGCATTTGAATACGCAGACCGTTCGCTAAAACTTTATGGCAACCTGATTAATTACAACAGCCTGAATAGTACTGCGGCCAGGCCTTTTCCGGCAGTGCTGCCCAGGGGCAATGACGAGGTACTCTTCCATACCGCGCAGATATCCTATTCCTTTATGGGTTTTATGGCATCTTCGGTCAATGTGGATCCCTCACTTTATTCCCTTTATTCGGGTAATGACCTGCGAAAGGTTGTCTTTTTTAATGCTACGGGTAAAAACTTCAAAGGGAATTACAATAATGTGAGCAGGCTTTCGGGCTGTATTGCCAATGATGAGGTATACCTGATCCGTTCAGAGGCGCAGGTCAGGTTGGGAAGGATTGATGAAGGGCTTGCCGATCTGAACACGCTGCTGGTAAACCGTTACCGTAGCGGGAGTTATGTGCCATACACAAAAGCAGGGGTAGGCGATCCGCTAAAACTGGTGCTGGAGGAGAGGAGAAAGGAATTGCCTTTTCGCGGCCAGCGTATGGCCGACCTGCGCAGGCTTAACCAGGATGAGCGGTTCAGGGTTACTTTGGGCAGGACCTCGGGTGGTATGGTGTACCAGCTGCCACCGGGTGATGAAAGATATGTTTACCCGATTCCGCAGGAAGAGGTCCTGCGTTCGGGAATAGAGCAGAATTAGGATGTCTTGCAGGGATAAAATAACGGGCGCAGCTTTTGCTGCGCCCGTTATCATTTTACTGGATAGGTGTGATGGTCAGTTCACCATACACGATCGGCTCTGTTGATAACGGGGTATCACTGGGTGATGGATTGGGATTGGTCGCGGTATCGAAATAGGCTGTACAGTAAGGAGGATCCACTACCTGGTTGCATTCGATTTCATACTGCTGGGGATCGTAATCCGATAGTTTTACCCAGGAATTTCCCAGTCTGCCGTACTGCTCATGCAGGCGGTGTGATTGTGCCGGTTTGAACGCGCTTTGCGTCATTACTAAAGTTGCTCCGATCAGTACTGCTACAGCGCCGAAATGGATACGGTTGAAGATTTTTTTCATGTTTTTTAAAGTTTAAGTGATTAAAGCCTTTTTCTGGCCGTGTGCTCCGATGCCTCCTTTGGCCTGCATGCGGATAATGGTTCATTCTGCGGTGGGGCGGGCCATAGTCCCCGGTCTGTTATTTATTGTGCCTGTTCCTCCTCTCTGTTACCGTTGGTTATATAGATACCCATTAGGGATAGCACGAGGAAAAATGAATTGAAGACCAGATGGGCATTCCATCCAAGGCTTTTAAGTGCCCCTCCGCATGAACAGGGGATGCGGTCAAAAACATTCAGGACCACCAGTGAAACATAAGCGGTGAAAATGGCCATAAGCAGGGCGGAAAGGATGAGCCCCGCTTTCTGGAGATCCTTAAAAAGAAGCATGCCTGCTGCAAGCAATTCAATCCCGGGGAGGATCCAGATCAGGTATGGGGTCAGTTTTTTTCCGGTGACCTGGTTATTGAGCTGTCCGCGGAATTCATGCAGGTCAGATAATTTGGAAAGGGATGTGTATACCCATAGCAATATCAGCAGGGCGCCTATCACTTGTAACATTAACTGTTTATTAGCAGGGAGTTTCATTGGGATCCTTTTTTTTAGTAAATCTCGGCCGGTAGGCTACCCTTCAGGTAATATGGTAATTAGAAAATCCTGTCCGCTGGTTCCGCAGGATCTAACAGATAAGAGGATTTGGGCCGCCAGGCAAATTGGAGGTTATGTTTTTCCCCTTAAAGAACTCAGTGTATTGGGGTGCATGCCCAGGTAGGAGGCCAGCTCTTTTACCGGGACTACTTTCAGCAGTGACGGGCGTTTGTTCACCAGCCGGTCAAACCTTTGCTGGGAGGGCAACTCCTGAATGGAGATAGACCGGCTGATCTGCGAGAGCAGGTGGACAAGCGTAATCTTCTGGTAAAGAAGGCTGCATGGACTGAATAGTCTGGGCAGATAGCTGAAATGCTTTTCGCTAACGGCCAGCACGCAGCTGTCCTCCAGGAATTCTATGAACAGTTGCTGTTCGGAGTGGAGGGGTGTTTCGATGTGCAGGGGAAGAAAGTCTCCCGGCAGGAAAAATTCCAGGGTGTGCTGGCCGCGCGTTTCAAGGTCAAGCGCGTAGAGCCTGGCACAACCACTGCTGATATTGGCCAGGAAAAGTACCTGCGGATAGGAAGTACTGATGAGCTGTTTTTTTTTGAAATGGTGTTCTTTGAGTGCCGTGGAGAGGTAGGTGCCCAGGCCAGGGGACAGTTTTTGGATGCCCTCTAGGGCAAGGAGGTAATTTCTGGTGTCCATGTTTTTGGTTTTTTGGTAAAGAAACCATGTTTTGGGGCTTTGTCAAGTTGCCGGGGAAGCAACCTGCGGCAACCCTTTTATTTTTATGTTTTGAGGTGATAAAAGGTTGGAATCCGCTATATTTGGGGCATGAAATAAAATTAAATACATATCATAATATTGTAGCAATAGCTATTTTACTGTTTTAGAAAACCGCGAAACTTCGAAAGACACAGGAAAAAATAGATGGTTGCCTACGCTACGCGTGGGTGCCTGTTTATCTTGTGTCTGGGCGCTTCGCGGTGCCTCTAAAGCGGATATCGGGTTAACCCGCGCTTTTTTATGGACCGTTTACCGCAATCAAACCTTTTCCTACTCAACCTGCCTATAGCAGAACTTCCGCTGTCCGAGCCTTTTAAGCTCAGGAGTAAACTCATGGGTTTTTTTACCCTGCAGGACATCCTGGCTGCCGATCAGAAGGGCTTGCATGAATTAGAGGATTACTCTGAACACTGGTATTATGAATTTGTAGGGTTTCTTGGGCGCAAGGGGCTATTGCACCTGCTGGGCTAATATTTTTCCTGCGCAATGGCTAGCATGGCAGCGATCTTTTCGATTACCTTTTCCACGTCGTTCCCCATCGCCGAATAATAAGCGTTTTTGAAACTTTTCTCAGATATATTCTCTTTTTCTACCGTACTGTAGTGCCTGGTGACATAGCGGTGAAGTGTCTTAGGGCTCTGGGCAATGATGATTTCTGATTCGACCTGCAGGCGAACAAAAAAGGCGAGCTGCCTGACGGTGAAACCGACCCTGAAACTTCCCTGCTGAAAGCCTTCCCCCTGGAGGTCGGTAGCCGTTGACTCCAGGGATTTGAGGTAACCAAGTTCTGCGAGGACATACCTGGACAGTGAATCCCTGATCGGGGCAAGCTTTTGGTTATAACTGTCCCCTGACGGTGGGGTTAACTGGTGGAGTGTTTTATCCAGGAAATTCAGCAAACTGTACCGATCCGTTAGATTTCCGCATTTTTCCAGCTCACGGTTAAAATAGCTACAGCAGAAATGGTAAAAGTAAGGATGGTTGAATCCAAAGGACGCCATGGTGAGCAGTATATCAAGTGTTCCGGGTTTATTCATATCCTGATTGAAGATCGTGCTGAGCGTATTGAAAAAATCGAGGAGGTAACAGACCTGATAATAGCTTATGGTGGTTTTGTGATCTAAAAGCTGAAGCGAAAGGGAACTGAGCATTTCGGGTATTTCATTTTCAACCCCTTTTCCGACCAGGACTTCTATCATTCCTTCTATTCTTTGGAGCAGGGTTATTTGGTAACGCTCAAAGCGGGAGCGGGGAATATTGGTGCTATAGTCAAAAAAGGATGGGAAATATAGTTCAAGGTCATCTAAAAGGCTGTTTAGGCTATGCTTTATACGATCAGCAACTGCCCAGTTTTTCTTTCCGGTGGCTGTTTCATCCCGATTTTCTGGGGGATTCATTTTATCCAGCATGAGGCTGATGAAGTACTGGTGCTGCCGGATACATATCTGGCCTTGCTCGGTGGGCATTAAAGGAATATCTATCAGTAGGGAGCTTAGGATCTCCCCGCATTGCTTTAGCACTTCCCCTGCGGTATCCTCATCGCCTGTTGCGGATATGCTATCTGATAGGAAACTTTCGATCGCTTGTCTGAGTAGGGGTAGTTTGTAGGACATGATCTTTACTTATGGATCGTGCAACATAGAAAATCTGCTGCTTTTAACATCATTCCCGTGGCAAGAAAGCTGTCTGGCGTGGTGAAAGTGCAGCCTGTTGATGTGAAAGATTGCTTGCTGGTCCGTTATTGTTATTCCGTCTTGTGCGAAAGGATTATGGTTGCCGGGTTGCGCCACCAGGCAGCCACTTGACAGCGGATGGGAATAATGTTTTCTTTGATTTGATAATGGTCTGGTTTGTAAGCTCGTAAAGAGGGTTCTGTGGTTATGGACGTTCTGCACGGCAGGACTTTAATGGCCTAAAAAGTGTTCACATTCAAAACCTATGATACATGAACAAGATCGATGCACTTTTGGACGTCCTGTCCAGGATATACCAGCTATTGGTGCTGGTTCACAACAGTAGGCTCCAGGGGAATGGTTTCTTAGAGGAAGATCCGCAAATGACCCGGCAGGAAGTCAAGGACTACCTGGGGATCAGTGAGAGTACCTACAAGAGAAAAGTCAGGGAAGGGGTGCTTAGGCCCAGGAAACTGCCCGGAGGGGACAGGTTTTATAAAAGTCAGCTGTTGGGGGAATACCGGGAGAGCAGGCGAAGGGGAAGGACTTAGTGAGACTTGTTCGTTTAGGAGAAGCCCTTCTCGATTGGTTCATTTTGGTTCATTTGGGGCTATTTTAGGCCGTTCCGGTCCAAAATTTTCATTGCTTAATTTCCCTGGATAAGTTTGGCTAACTAATCTTTTGTTAAACTAACCATTATCAATCATGATCAGGGAATTTTCGAAACGCAGCCTCGGTACTTTGCTCGATGAACTGCATGGTCTGGACCATCAGGCCGGTGATCCGCTTCAAAAAATGAGCGGTTCGTTAAAGGTTATTAGAACCGCTATCACCAGGCTTCAGCAAATTGTGCTGGAGCAGGGGTTTTCTTCAGGGGAAGAGGAGGTCAATTTTTTCAAACACATCAAGACGGACTTTTATGCTCAGCAGATCTTTGTGGTGGAGCGGTATACACTGGAGAGGAACATGCCTGTAAGGGATGTCGAAGCGCAGCGGATATTTTTGCTTGGAGAAGTGGCTTATGTGGAGCGCTTCTTTTTATCTCATCCCTTTGTATTTGAATATTTCAGGATCGGGGCGACCGAGCTGGATGAACTTTATTTTCTAAGGGAAAGTGAGGGGCCGGGCTTGATTTTTCCTGAAGGATTGGAAAGGGACCGGTCTTTTTCAAGCCCGGCGGATTATCTGTTTTCCAAGTTCAAGGCTTATGGAATGGTCAGGGACTGGATTATGGAAAGGCTGGATTACCTGGAGCGGAACCCGGCGGTAGCTTATGTTTCAGGCGCGGAGTCAGTGGAGCTAAAGTGGACGGGGGATAGTGTGAATTTGGCTGAACTGGGTTATGCGCTGGCGTTGAGCGGGCAATTAAACCATGGGCAGGCAGCGATTGCACAGGTGTTCCGGTGGCTGGAGGAAAAGTTTTTGGTAAGTATAGGTGTGCCGGCGAGGCGCATGGCCTCGATCAGGTCGAGGAAACGGCTGAGCCGGACAAAGTTTTTGGATGAATTGAAAGAGGTGCTGGAACGAAAGATAGATGAGGATGATGGGCGGTAAGGAACCATCCTGGAGTGGCAAGGGGAAACCGTAATAAATTTTGAAACCCAAGGGATAGATTTGCACCTAGCATTCATTTATATTTTACGGCTATGTCAGACAAAATACAGAACAGCTTTTATCTCTTAAAGGATTCCATCAGTGTTTATAATAAAAAGCTTCTAAAGAATACCTCCCAGGTTGTGGATAAGACTTTTATTTCAAAAGAGCTGAAGAATAAAAAATATAAAGAGCAAAGGGTAACAGCCAATCTCAGTGCTGATTATGATATCAGTCTTTATTTTAGGGAGAAATCGTCTGAAATTAAATGGAAGGGTTTTATCAGGTCAGTGGCACTCCCCGGCGAGTCGATACTTAAGCGGGATACTGTGATGACGGAAAGCTATGTAATACTCTTGTATAGCAAAAAAGGAAATTGCTATTATGCAAGTACGGGAGGGTATGGTCATATGGTCATCCAGGATATTGCCACAGGAGATCTGGGAATTGAAATTTTGTCCAGGATATTAAAACCCGAGGACAAAGCATTGAGGGCAACAAAGGAACGTACACTTACAGGAGGAGTGCTCGGTTCTGTTAAAATCTTCAGGAACGATTATAATCTGTATGAAAATGAAAGTTTTGGGAGCATTTATAATGAGCTGAACGCCGCAGTAAATAGAGATAAACTAATCAACTTATTTGGTTTTCCACCAGCAGAGATTAAATCTGACAGCCTGTGCATTGCTAAGAATTCATTTTCGATAAAGAAATCTATTAGTTTTAAAGAACTTCTAAGGATAATTGGGTGTTGTGAAAAGTTGCTCTCAAAAAAGCCGCTTGTAGAAATCAACACTGTTGAGAAATTGGGACGCAACCGTGCAGCGCTCGTCAGGGATCTTTATAAGGTCGTTGACGGAAAGGTCTATGCGAACTTTCTAGATGATAAGAAGTTTTTTAGCGTGGAGATCAGCCACAGAGATTTTGAATATTACTATCTCTCGACCTATTCAAGATTCACATTTCATTACAAAACAGATTATGATTTTAAACTTGATGAACCGGTGCGCGAAGTTCAGACCTTAGTAGAGCTGATCAAATCTGTCGATCCTGCATTGTCCCAACAGGATTTCGATAAAATCACGGTCTCGGCCCAACTCACAACTTATGACGCAGGTGGAGAACTCCTAACTAATGATACATTCAGAAATCATTATTGCACAGAAGTTACCCATCAGGGCAAAAGCTATTTCCTGATCGAGAAGGACTGGTATGAGATCGGCAAGACGATGATCGATAAGATTAATACAACCTGTAGGGGATTTATCAGGTCAAGAAAATATCTTGGCCCGAAGATGCATGCCTGGAGTGCTGCCTATCCAAAAGAAAATGATTTTAATGCATCATTTATTGGTAAGGCCGATTCATTGGTTTTTGATAAGGTCACACCCTCAAACATCGAAGTTTGTGATATCCTGAGATGGGATAAAGAAACCATATATCTTTACCATGTTAAGAGCGGGTTTAATAATTCAATGAGGGATCTCTGTAGCCAGGTTCTCATTTCGGCACGGAGGATATTGGAAGACACTAAGGACGGTCATCGATTCGTAGGTGAATTATATGACAAACTGCTGGCTAATAAAGGTGAAACCCTCTATTTTAAAAATGCAAAGTCACAATTGACTGGGCTAACAAGAACTGCCTTTATATCACTTTTTAAGGTGCGTAAACCTGTCTTTGTGCTGGCAGTACTGGATAATGTGAAGGCCACAAGATCGCTCGCAGACGATATTGACAATTTTGACTCGAATATAGCTAAATTTTCCCTGAATGAGCTAAGCAAGAATATGCGAAATCTGGAAGTCGGATTTCAGATCCTGCAGATTGATAAATGATGGTTTCATATCGATACCATAATGAATTAAAATAGCTTCAATTCAGTTACTATTTTAGATTAATAAATTAAAAATACGGATATTTAAATAATATGGCAATTAATCTACAGAAAGGACAGCGGGAAGTTTTAACCGCACCTAAGTTTACCATCGGACTGGGATGGGATACAAATACCTCTGCGGGCGGTAATGATTTTGACCTGGATGCTTCGGTATTTATGTTGGGTGAGAACAAAAAGCTGCCCAGCGACGAACATTTCATTTTTTACAACAATTTAACCTCGCCAGATGGTGCTGTGGTGCATACCGGGGATAACCTTACTGGCGAAGGGGACGGCGATGATGAGGCGATCAACGTGGACCTGTCTACTATAAGCCAAGGCGTGAGCGAACTGTGTATCGTGGTGACCATTCACGAGGCGGATGCCAGAAGGCAGAATTTTGGACAGGTGAGGAATTCATTTGTGCGTATTGTGGATAAGGATGGGGTGGAATTGTTAAAGTATGAACTGGAGGAAGATTTTTCGATCGAAACCGCAGTCGAGTTCGGAAGGATCTACCGCCGTAACGGGGAGTGGAAGTTTGAAGCGGTCGGTGTTGGAATGAAGGGCGGTCTGCAGGATTATATTAACAGGTATCAATAGCCGGTCAGTTACCTGCTTGGGCTGCTGTTCTAAGGCTGCATATTAGGTATGGATAATTGATCATCTGATTTGGAAAAACAGATCGAAGTTGGGTATATTAGCAGTTATGGTAATGCGGGATGTTTTTATACGCCAATAGCTGCCAGACGCTAAATTGAGGACTCTTATCAATAATATACATGGAACAATCCATAATCGATGTTACCGGTGCCGGTGAACGCATCCCGTTTTCCGACCCTGGGTACAACGGTACCTTTGCGGTAGACAGGCTGGGTGATGAATACCAAAAACAGTTAAACCTTCGTGACCAGCAGGTCCATATCCTCAACCAGTTATGGTATCCCAGTAATAATTTCAGCAGCATTCCTTTCTGCAGGAAAGAAATCGTTAAACTGTTCGTGCTCATTTTGGAAGACCTGTCCTACAAGTACAGGAAGCAGGGGACGGCGATTGAAATAGAGTTCAATACCGTAGCGGACCTGATGACGAAAAGCCGTTATAAAACCGGGCTTAATGATTACAGCTATAAGCTCACCATGCTATCCTCGCTGAACGATATCCATTATAACATTTTCAAACATGCCGAGAATGCACTGCGTGTCCGTTATGGACATACCCGCAAGATCAATACCGATCTGGATATCAATGATGAGGAGGTCTTGAGTGAATACAATTTCAGGATAAGCGATAAGCTCTCGCAGGTCCTGCAGATATGGATTCCCAGGGTCGACATGCCTGACAGGAAAACAGAGCGGTTATTGTATGCCCAGAGTCCCGGAAGATGGAAGCAGGCATTTGAGCAGATCAGCAGGGATTTTAAAAAAGATACCCAGCGTTATATTGACCTGGTACTGGATCTGGCGGAATTGAACAGTTCCAATCCATCTAAGGAGATGATCTATTATGAGGCATCCAAGGACATCGCTACAATAGATCCACAGGCCGCCCTGAGCTTATACGTGCATTATATCCATTGCGATCTGTTATCGGAAACTTTCGATAACAGGCCATTGAACAAAACCAATATCAAAAAGCTGTTCAAAACGGAAGAACAGCTGCATGATTTTCAGGCTATAATCGAAAACCTAGTTGCCAGCAGGGATCTGGTGCAGGCCCTTTCGGCGGTATCAACAGTACTCGCTCCCAAACGCAAAAAAATCTCGCTCAATGCTGATGCGATTGAGGCGATCAAGGAAAAGCATTCCGGGACGGTTAAGCTGCTGGAGAAATACCTGCAGGATGAAGAAGAAGTGATTATTGTACCGGTTTTAACCGTGGAGGATACACTGATCCCGGTGCAGCAGCCAATCTCTGCGGTTGAGGTAAAAACCAAGGTTTTTGCTGATGAGCTTAAGCTTTCCGAGATCCAGAGTGAAGTCCTGATCCATTTTGAAAGGAATAATTTTGCGGTACCGCAGGATGAGATTGAGGAGCTGGCCAGGGAAAAGGGTGTTTTCAAAAACCAGCTTATAGACAGTATCAATGAAAGCTGTTACGATTTAATTGATGATGTACTGATCGAGGAAGAAGAGGACAATTACGTGATTTACGAAAATTATTATCAAAATATTTTAGCAAAATGATAGAAAATTTAAAGCCAAAAGAGGCTACAGCGATCATCAATTCACTTATCGGCGGTGTAGTCCCAAAGATCGGGATACAACATATTACTGTGGGAAGGTCCGAGGAGATCGATGCAGTTGTTGCTGCGCTTGAAGATGTAAAGAACGGACACAGTATGGTGAAGTTCTGGATCGGGGATTTTGGTTCAGGAAAGTCCTTTATCCTGCACCTGCTCAATACGGTTGCTTTGAAGCAAAAATTTGTGGTAGCAAAAGCCGATTTTACTCCGGATAACAGGCTGTATGCCAATGACGGGAAGGGACTTGCACTTTACGCTGCCATCATGGATAACATCGCCATCCAGACCAAGCCCGAAGGGGGCGCATTGCCGACCTTGCTTGAAAAATGGATCGAGCAGGTGGTGAGCAAAACGGCAGAAGAAAACCATCTGCCTATCCATTCGATGCGGGAGGAGGCCAACCTGCCCTTAGTTCAGCATGCGATTATGAAAACGATCAATGAACTTTCGGATAGCGGTGGATTTGATTTTGGGACAGTAGTGCTGAAGTATTACCATGCCTATATTTCGGGCGATGATATGCTCAGGAGAAATGCGCTAAAATGGCTGAAGGGTGAATATAGCACCAGGACCGAGGCCAGGCAGGACCTGGGTGTGCGCGAAATTATCAATGACCTGAACTATTATGATATGCTCAAGAACTTTACCCGATTGTTTGTGAGCATGGGCTATAGCGGCTTTATGATCAATCTTGATGAGGCGATCAACCTTTATAAGATCTCCACTGCTGCCATGAGGGAGAAAAACTATGAAAAGATATTAAGTATTTATAACGACTGTTTTCAGGGAAAGGTCTCCAACCTGTTTTTCAACTTTGCGGGTACTTTTGAGTTTCTCCAGAACGAGCGTCGGGGACTGTTCAGCTATAATGCACTGAAAACGAGGCTTGAAACCAATAAGTTCGAGACTGTAGGGATCAGGGATTTTGCCCAGCCGGTGATCAGGCTATTGCCGCTGGATAACAATGAGATATTCGTGCTTTTAAAGAAGCTCAAGCTGATCTTTGATTTTAACTATAAATCGGAAATAGCGATCACGGATGAGGACATTTTAAGTTTTATGGAAGAGCTGTTCAATAAGCCCGGGGCAGATGAGTTTTTGACGCCAAGGGAGGTGATCCGTGATTTCCTGAATATCCTCAATATACTGCGCCAGAATCCGGGACTGGATAAAAACCGCCTGTTCTCCCAGGTGCAGATTTCCGATGAAAGGCCTGATGACCTGATCCTGGACGGGATCGAAGAGCTGTGACAGCATTCGACCTTTTATCTCCTGCTGTAAGGAAATTCGTCAGGGATAAACGCTGGGAGGGTTTCCGTGATATCCAGTCAGCCGCGATCAAAAAGATCATGGGTGATGAGCGACATTATATCCTGGCATCCAGGACTGCTTCAGGTAAAACCGAGGCTGCCTTTCTTCCGATATTGTCCAAGGTGGATTTCAACCAGAGCGGGGTTGCCGTGCTTTACATTTCCCCGCTCATCGCGCTCATCAACGATCAGTTCATGAGGGTGGAAGACCTCTGCTCTGATATGGAGATTACAGTGACCAAATGGCACGGGGAAGCAAACAGATCGCTCAAAAACAAACTGCTCAAAGATCCGCAGGGCGTAGTGCTGATTACGCCCGAATCACTGGAGGCGATGTTTGTCAATAAACCATACGATATCAAGAACCTCTTCTCGCAGCTGAAATATGTGGTGATCGATGAGATCCATTCGTTCATTGGTTCGGACAGGGGTGTTCATTTGAAATCGTTGCTCTCCAGGATTCAGGATATCAATTCGGGCAGCTTTTCGGTTGTTGGCCTATCAGCCACGCTGGGCGATTTCGCCGAGGCCAAAAAGTTTACCGGTGAAGCCGAAAGAACGGTTGTGCTGAAGGATCCGGCCGCAAAGGACCTGGATGCCGTTTTTAAATATTTTGAGCAGGCTGGTAATACCCTGCCGCTGGAACTGTTAAAGGACCTTTATAGGGAAAGCAGAGATTCCAAAGTACTGGTTTTTCCCAATAGCAGGGGAAGGGCCGAAGAGGTCGCGGTCAGCCTGATGAAAATAGCTGAGCGGGTAGGAGGACATGCGAATTATTTTTCTCACCATTCTTCCGTTGATAAACAGGTAAGGGAATATGTGGAGGAATTTGCGAAGAGCAAGTTACGCAGGAATTTTACCATTGCCTGTACCTCAACGCTAGAACTGGGTATTGATATCGGGTCGGTCGATCAGGTGGTCCAGCTTGATGCTGCGCATAGTATTGCGTCGCTCATACAGCGGGTAGGCAGAAGCGGGCGTAGGGAGGGCGCGAAAAGCAGGCTTTTGTTATATGCAACCAATCCCTGGAGCCTGTTGCAATCACTTGCCGGCTGGCTTTTATACCTGGAAGGTTTTATCGAGCCGCCTGAAATCATTGACTATCCCTATGATATCCTGCTCCACCAGGCGCTTTCGATCATTAAGGAGCATTCGGGGAACACAAAAAAAGAGCTGGTCGGGAGTTTAAAGTCCAATTACGCTTTTAAATTGATAGATGAGGTTGAAATTGTGGAGATTGTAGATTACCTGATTTCGATAGATTTTTTAGAAGAACTCGGAAGGGAGCTGATTATCGGGGTAGAGGGGGAGAAGATTGTGAACGGACGTGATTTTTATACCGTTTTTAATGCGCAGAGCTATTATAAGGTCGTCAGTTCCGGCACCGGTATTGGTCAGATCCCAGTTACTGCCCAGGTGAGGGAAAATGAAAACATTTTACTGGCGGCTAAAATCTGGAAGATCAGGTTTGTGGACCACGATGCCAAAAAGATCGAGGTAGTTCCGGCAAATGATGGCAGGAAACCTTTGTTTTTTGGTGAAGGAGGAGATGTACATCCGCGGATCCGTGAAAAAATGATGGAGATCCTTTTCAGTGGGGAAATATATCCCATGCTCGATGAAAACAGTGCAAAGGAGATCGAAAAATTAAGAACAGAATTCAGTGTTTTTCCTATCGCGGATCCCAATTTACAGCGCCCTATGCTTATTGAAGCAAAAGAAATCAGCCTGTATTCATTCAGTGGATCACGTATCAATAGGACGCTTTCTTTCTTTTGGAACCTGAGCGGTATTGAGGTTAGTCTAAATGATGATCAGAGCCGTTTTAAAGTTGAAAGTGAGGTGCTGGATACCGGAGAATTTGGCAAGCTCCTCGTTCCCTCATCAGACGATCTGGATTTTCACCTGGAGAATTTTCTTTATGCAAATCCCGGAGCATTGACCGCTTCTAAATGGGCGGTTTATCTCCCAGTCAAATATAGATTGCGGTTATTAAAACAGCGGTATTTTGATTTTGAGGGAGCCGGGCACTTTAAGGATATGACCTGGGTAAGCAACCGGTCTTTGGATATACAATAATCGCATTGACTTTTTCACTTCGCGGGTATACCGGGCTTTAGCGTAAGGTAAGATGATAAAAGGGCTACTGATTAATCGGTAGCCCTTTTTGTTTAACCTTTATTTACATTGCGGTAAACTTAAAAGGTTATCCTTTTGGGTCCTGTCCGGAACTGTTCTGATGTAAGCCCTTCTGCCCGCTGGGCGTTCGACTTTAACATAAGCAGTTCCCTGGGGAGTGCTGACATAAAATTCAGATGAATTTCCATCAATGCGCTTGATAGCATCCTCCACGCTGATGATAACTTTAGGTCGTAATGCCGATTCCTTGTACCCGATTTCCGTGATGTGTTCATTGGTGCTGTTTACGTCTGGTTTGGTAATGCAGACAACTTGATAACTGGCCATGGTGATTGATTTATAGTTAAAATTGTAAGCTGCAAATTATCCATTAAACCAGATAGAGAATTACGGTTAACCCTTAACCTGCCTAAATCTTATTCTGCCTTCTGGCTAGATACTCCTTTTGGTAGAACCTATTTCCCTTTACGCATGCAAATACCCTAAGCACAAGTTTGAACCTGATCGCGTTGACTACCAGCATGCCGTTTTTGCCATCCTCTTTGGTTTTGCGCTTAAAATAAGTGCTGAATTCCGGATTATACCTGATCGCGGAGATAGAACACAGGTGCAGGAGCGATTTCATTTTATTATCCGCGAGATAGGAAACCCGGCTGCGGCCATTCAAGCTTTTTCCAGACTGATAAGGGAAAGGTGCAATGCCGGCAAGGCAGGCAAACTTTCTTGGATCACTGATATCCTTGAATTCGTTTGTCTTGATGAGTATCTGCATTGCGGTCTTTTCGCCGATATTCGGTACGGACATCATCACATCCATCAATTCTTTTAAGCGTTTATCCGAAACCCATAGCGACCTTATCCTGGTATCTATATCGCTTATATCCTGTTTCATGGAGGATAATGTAAGGGTGGTGGATGCTGACCACAGATCTGCGATGCCCTGATCGGCGAACTCAGCGTATTCATTCAAGGTTTGCGTGACGGACATGCGGTTCACATTCAGTCTTTCCCTGAGGGAAGAGAGTACGGACAGATGAAGAACAACATCACGTTTGGGTTTCCATAGCATCAGGTCTTCCCTGCTTTTATACAAGTATGTTGCGATCCGTTCAGAATCAAGCTGGTCTGTCTTTCCCCTTACAAGACCAAGGGAATTACGGATTGCCAGTGCATTTTCATGAACAACGCTGGCTTTGCTTTTTTGCAAAAGTCTTAAAAGATGGTTGCAGTAAACGCCCGTATGCTCCATGCCGAAAACACATAACGCATGTTTGTAGGCATCTGTTGCAGCTAAAGTTTGAATAAATCTGTTTATTCCCCCTGCATTATTTTCTTCACGGCCCTGGCTGACCGTAATCTTTCCTTTTTTTAGGGTATAGTCGAAAAAATCCCTGGAAACATCTATACCTACAAAAAAGCGGAAACGTTTCCGCGTTGTTTTTCTCATATTATGCCATTATTCATAACGCTGTTTCCGTGTACCCAGGATTTTTATTTCCCGTAGTAGGTCTTTAGCCTGTAAACCGTATCAAATCGTCCTGGATACCTGTGAAAAGGGGAACTCAAAACATCATTCGGGTGTTAACCCTGAATGAGATTCAGATTTTAAGTCCTGCCCCGCTACAGTGGAAAAGCGGTTTTCCGGCGCTACCGGTATTATGTATACAAATGTCGGCGTCCTGTCTGATGGAAAAAAGGAGTAGCCTCAATTCAGTAATTTGGACCGGAATCTTTGAAGTCGGTAGAATTTAATTTTGTGGAGCATGGTATCACTGTTCTTGCGCCGGCCGGTATCTGTCGCGGCTGTTCAACGTATTTCAGGATACTGATACTTTTCAGATGGAAATGACGGTGCAAGTTCATCCGGCCAAAAAAGTTTCCACTCTTTCGCGGGGAAGTACCATTTTTTATCCTGCCTTTGAAATTTATCTCTGCGGAATACTGTCCTGTTGAGTTTTTCCAAAGTAATTTCGCAGTATAGTTAATGTCAATGGCTTTAGGTCTTTGCCGGGGTACAGGGGATGGCTGCCATCTGCGGTGAAACATTCTGGTTTTGGACTATCTGTTCTGATGTACCATACTTTACCAATGGAATAGGTCGTCATGGTGTCGGGTCTGGTGATCTTTTTAAAATGGTAAAGTTTCATGGTGTCCAGGGCTATGCTTTGTATCCCGTACACCTGTTTGTTGCAGTCTATGGCTTCATAATGGTCCCCGGCCCAGTACATGCACTGTTTGCCAGGGAATATTTTAATGAGCAGAAAAGTCGCCACGCCAAGACTGGCAAGGACCAGTGCACTTTCCTTCTGGTGTTTTTTGATCCAGTTTTTTAACCGGGCAGTCAAAATAATTGCCCAACTAGATTTAACTCCCTTAGTTTGGTTGAAGTCTTCTTTTTTAAATGGCCTTGGACGGTAGTCTGTAAGCCATGCTAAAAGCTCGATGTTCTTTACATCGGTTTCTATCTTAGGATCTTTGATGTAGTAGTTCAGTGGTCTGAATTTATCAACATCGAATTTCCCTATTATCTCCTTGAAATCGCCATTAATACCTGATGGCCCAAAGAAATCACGTAGTACCTGTCTATCGGAATCCGTAAGCTGCCTTGAAACATATATTGTTTTGCACTCCTCTTTAAGATTTCCCGGAGTTGATAGGGAAATATTGCTTGAAAGCATGCCTCTGGACTGCAGTGTTTCGCAGTGATGCAGTATCCTCTTTTTATATTCTTCAAACATTTTTGATGCGTTAAAGTGCGCAATGTAAGTGAATTTCCGGAATTGCCCAAGCATTATCGGAAATCAAACCGGAAGAAACGGAAAGATCGGAAATCGCTTGTAATGAGGTTTTTATGGGTTGTATGTTTGCAGAGTCAATCAGAAACACCCCTCGGTTAGCTACCGAAAAAATGAAGTTTAAGATTGATAAAAACATGAGACCGGGGTACGGTAACCTGGGGTAAAACGGAAAGCTGCCACTCGCTGCCGTACACCGGATCTCAAGCTTTCCAGATTTCAGAAGGCCTTCTGAAAAAATTGTAACCGTCCCTGCGAGGGTCGCCGGGACTTGATTTTTCGAAACTTTTAAAATTTAGGAAACCATGTTCTTACCTTATTTCATTGCACTTATTCTGGGCCTAGTTAACCCAGCTGAATCTTCAACTTCTAACTGCCACGGCACCACTCAGGTCAGCAGCGCCGATAACGGTAATAATGAGGATGGCGGAACCGATGATGGTGATACCGGTGGTGAGACCGGTCAGACGCCACCACCTAAGATCGAAGGATAGTATCTAAGAGGGACGCTTGCGTCCCTCTTTTTTAAATGGACAGTGTGTGGGACTTATCAGATCCTACAGGCTGGCCATTTTTCTGTTTTCCATCCTGTTATTAATGGCACATTTTGTTGCACTGATATATATTATTTAATTTCGGGGAAATCCCGATAATGTGAGACGCTCAACTATACTCCTGACACCATTCATTTTGTTTTTCTTTTGCTGCAGGCAACAGGCAGATAAAAAACAGACCATCCTTAATACTGCCTATGACAGGGCTTTCGAATATCGGGAGAAAGGGGCAGCCGATAGCGCCTTTCTATATTTCAACAGGGCAAAAGAAGTATTTCTCCAGGAAAACGATAGCCTGGGTGCAGGTAAATGCCTGCTCAATATGGCGATCATTTCTACCGATAAGGGCGATTATTTTGGGGGACAGGAACTTTCCCTTGCGGCAATAAGTTATTTCAGGCCGGCCGATAGCAGCCAGCATGTTTTTATCCGCTCAAACTATAACAACCTCGGTATCGCCACTTATAAATTAAAGGATTATGACAATGCGCTGCGTTTTTATGATGATGCAATCAGGTTTTCAAACGATTCCCTTGATACCCGGGTGTACCTGAACAACAAGGCGAAAACCTACCAGGATATGAAGGAATACGGGCGGGCGCTCAGTATTTACCGCGAAGTCTTGTCTGGTACGAGCCGCAACCAGCGCGAATATGCCAGGACACTTTCCAATATTGCCAGGGCCAGCTGGCAGCAGGATGCTTCGGCTCCTGTTATAGGGAAATTTAGGGAAGCAATGGAAATAAGACGTAGGGAAAAAGACCTTTGGGGACTGAATGCGAGTTATTCGCACTTATCAGACTATTATGCGAAGAAGTCACACTTGATTGCCTTGTCCTATGCCGATAGCATGTACCGCGTGGCCCGGCAGCTGGGTAGTGGGGATGATAAGCTTCAGGCACTCAAAAAAATGATCAGACTTTCTTCTCCGGATAACTCACGGCCTTATTTTCATGCCTATGAGCGCTTGGACGATAGTTTGCAATCTGCGCGGAGCCAGGCAAAGAACCAGTTCGCCCTAATCCGTTATGAGAGTGAGAAGAACAAGGCCGATAAACTGCTTTTGCAGAAACAAAATACCGCAAAAAACTACCAGATGGGGACAATTGCATTTGTATCACTGCTGTTGTTATTGTCTGGCCTGGCCGAATACAAAAGGCGTAGGCGCAAGCTCGCACAGGCAACAGAAAAAAGGATAAGGGACAGCGAACTGAAAACATCCAAACATGTGCACGATGTGGTGGCAAATGGCCTCTACCGGATGATGAAGGAGATACAGAACCGTGTTCATATTAGTGCAGAAAGTCTTCTGGATAAGATCGAGTTGCTTTACGAAAAATCAAGGGAAATCTCCTATAACAGGCCGGTCATCCCGGAGCAGCCTTTTGATGTGCACGTGCGGAAGCTATTAAGCTCGTTTTCCGGAGAGCAGACCAGGGTTGTTATTGTGGGTAACGGACCGGAGATATGGTTCGGAGCAACAGCTGATATCTTCTACGAAATCGAACAGGTTCTCCAGGAGCTGATGGTCAATATGAGCAGGCATAGTGGGGCAGATAATGTGGTACTGCGTTTTGAACGTTTGGACGGGATAGTAAACATAGGCTACCGTGATAATGGAAAGGGGATCGAAGAAAAGATTGTGCATGGCAATGGATTGCGTAGTGCGGGAAACCGTATAAAATCGGTTTCGGGATCGATTATCTTTGAAACCGTTCCGGGAGAGCAGGGCTTAAAGATCCAGATTAGCTTTCCTGTTTAAAAATCATCTTCTATGTTTAAGAAAGTATTAATAGCCGAAGACCAACAGATGGCCAGTATTTCCATCGTCAAGACCATGGAATCATTGGGGATTGCCCAGAGACAGTACACCTATTACTGTGACGATGCACTTATGCATATCCGTAAGGCTCTGCAGTCGGGTGAACCTTTTGACCTGCTGATCACCGACCTTTCATTTGCCGAGGACCACAGGGAACAGAAACTTAAAGGAGGGGAAGAGCTCATTACGGCTGCCAAAGACATTCAGGATGATATCAGGATAGTGGTATTTTCTGCAGAAGGCCGTCCCGCTGTAATACGTTCACTATACCAGGACCTTGGAATCAATGCTTTCGTACAAAAGGGAAGAAGGGACGCTGAAGAACTTTCATCAGCAGTCGAGACCATCGGAAAGGGACGGACATATATGCCCCTGGAAATCAAGCGCACTACTGATCATCATAATACTTTTGAATTCGATAAGCTTGACATTGCCATTGTTTCCCAGCTTTCCAAAGGGGCTAAACAGAAAAACCTTCCTGGGCTGTTAGAAGAGCAAGGGTTTGCCCGTGCCAGTCTGAGTACTGTGGAAAAGCGGCTGAAAGAAATGCGTGAAGGCCTTGGCTTTTCAAACAACGAGCAGCTTATCGTCTACTGCCGGGATTATGGCATCATCTGATCCTTTTGTTTTTAGAATCCCTTGCCTTTAAGATGTCTAGCCTTTGGCTGTTTTAAGAGCTATTATTGATATAGAACGCCCCGGACATAAGATGATCCGGGGCTTTTTTTGTCTTATAGTCCGCACGGTTTATTATGACTGTAGGGGGAAATCAAAATAATTTCCGCATTACGGGATCCCGTAAGGAAACCCCTGCATGTCTGGTTATTTTTGGTAAACAAATACCAAACACTAAACTATTTCATTCCTAAAAATAAAGACATGATCTATAATTATCTAGCGGCGCTTTCCAAGGTTCGTGCCAGCTTATTAAACACACTGTACGGACGCTTGGCCATAAGGCGGGAGCATACCTACTGTCTCATATACGAAAACAATAAATAAGCGCTCGATAGTAATGTGGATATGTTCCGGCTCCGTTTAGGCGGGGCCGAACATTCTATCACAATGAAAGACCCTCAGGGCTAGCCCAAACAATATAATTATGAAGACAAGTAAAATGTATAACAAACAATCATCAATCAGACACCTGATGTGGATCTTAGTTCTATTGGCCATATCTGCATGTGGGTCTTTTTCACTTCAGGACAAGTTAAAGTTGATTGCCGAGGATGGAGTTGTTACCAAGGAGGAATTCGAAAAGCTTAAAGCCTCACTTCCTGAAGAGGATAAATTCGCCGCCTTAAGAAAGGATTCTGTCCTGACCGCTTACATGAGGAAATATTATGCATTGAAGAACCTTAATGTTGCACTTCCAGCTGGTCCTGTCCAGAGGATTGCACCTTTTGATGTGAATGTATACTTTGAAAACTCAGCAAGCATGGATGGATACATTGGTCAGGCCGATATGAAAAGTTCCGTTTATGACCTGTTGGTGAATACAAAACAGTTTAGTCGGATCCTGAAGTTAAACTATATTAACAGCAAAGTGATGGCCATACCTTCAGCAGATATTGGTTCTTTCAGCCAGACACTAACGCAGAAAAGCTTTAAGGCCATGGGTGGTAAAAGGGGTACTTCAGATATAGCAGCAGTGATAAGAGAAGTACTCAATCGTACGGATGCCAACAATGCATCGATCCTGATTTCGGATTTTGTTTTTTCGCCTTCTGCAAAAACAAATGCTGTCAGTTACCTGGAAATGCAACAAGTTGCCATAAAAGATGCCATAATAGAACAACTGCACAAGCAGAACTTCGCCATTGCAGTATTTCAGCTTAAAGCTGATTTTAGCGGTATTTATTATGATTATAAGTCTAAAGAGATAAAACTTCATCAAGTTCCTAGGCCATATTATATCTGGTTTATAGGTACTGTGGCACAGGTTTCCCAAGCACTTAAAAAACATATGGTAAGCGAAACGGATAATGGACTTATCCATAATGCGGTGTTTTTTAAATCTGACGCACCAGCGGTGCCAAGATATAAAATTGTAAATATAGGCCGGGTAGGAAGCTTTAAATTCGAAAAATCAGACCATATATCGAATGTTAAAGCATTAAAGGGGGACTTTGCCTTCAATATCGCCGTTGATTTCAATTCAAGCCTTAAAGGCCAGGATTATTTCTCTAATCCAGATATATATAGGGTAAACAATATCAGTTACTCACTCTCAGTAAGGAAATTAAGCCCTGCTGAACTCAATTCTGCTGCTTTATCAGGGTATAGCCATCTAATTACGCTCCGCACCAAAAGGCCCCAATCCGGCCAGCTTTTAATATCGGTGATGGACAAAATTCCGCAATGGGTAAAGGATTGCAATTCCCTTGATGACTCCGCCATCCTCACGGATGTCGCAGAGCAGTCACGTACTTTCGGCCTTTCCCATCTGCTCAATGGTGTATATCAGGCTTTTGGACAGTCAGGTAATGAACCCAAGATCAATGAAATCAAAATTAAAATGGACAAATAAAATTAAAAGAGATAAACAATATGACAGACTTTATAGCAATGATTTATGAATGGTTCGGTTATCAGACCGATCTGGGAACCCACTTAAGAGGATGGGATATTACCTGCGACTCGTTCAGCGGAAGCAACTTATACCTCGAGATTTTTTTGGTGATGATCGCCATCAGTTTTGCGCTCTTCGCACTGATGTATCTTATTATCGACCGCTTTACCGCAAGGTTCAGCTCCAAGCTTTCATGGTGGATAACAGCGCTGGTAGGTGCGGTTATGAATTTTGGTATTGCCTTTTCGCTTCCCACAACAATTGACCGGTGCGACCAGCTCAATTTTGGCCGGACGGACCTCATGCTTTTTGGAACTGCCAATGCCTTCTGGGGCCTGGTGTGTTTCGTACTATTAACCTCATTTTCCTTTCCCAGGAGTTTTTCTACCAATGCACGGCTCACGACTTTCTGGAAACCTTAATTCAATCAAGATATGGCTAAACTTTTTATTTTCGGCATAGGCGGTACAGGGTCACGGGTGATTAAATCACTTACCATGTTGCTCGCATCAGGACTAAAGTCGGTTAACGACTTTGAGATCGTACCGGTGATCATCGATCCACATAAGGATAATGAGGACCTTAAAAGGACCGTTTCGGCACTGAACAATTACCAGCGCATTACCGAAAAGGTAGGTACAGGAAATGGTTTTTTCGCCACCAGGCTCTCGACATTACAGTCTTTGGATACCAAGGGGTCTCTAGGAGGAACTTATACTTTTACCCTAAAGGATGTGGAGTCAACCAAATTCAAAGATTATTTTTCCTACAACTCACTCGGTGAAGAAAACAGGGCACTTGCTGACCTGATATTTTCGGGAAAGACTATCAATAGTGCAAAAGAAGAAATCGACCTTTTGGAGATTCCTATGGATATCGGGTTTGTCGGAAATCCAAACGTGGGCAGTGTTGTGCTCAATCAGTTTAAGCACTCAGAAGAATTCAGGGTTTTTGCAAATAACTTTGGGAAAGATGATAGGATCTTTATCATCAGCTCCATATTCGGTGGTACCGGTGCAGCGGGTTTCCCTACGATATTAAAAAGTATCCGCGATGCTGCAGGTCAGTCCGATATCAGCAATGCAGGCTTTTTAAGGGATTCAGCAATAGGGGCACTAACGGTTCTGCCTTACTTTAATATAGAAGTTGATGAAAAGAGCCCGATCAATAAGTCGGATTTTATAGAAAAAACCAAGGCTGCACTGGATTATTACCGCGGAAACGTGAACGGCTCACTCAATATGATGTATTATCTGGGGGATGGATATGTAGGTAAAGCATATGAAAACGATCCGGGGAACAATGGACAGAAAAACAAAGCACATTTTGTCGAAGTTGCCGGGGCACTTGCAATAATCGATTTCATGAATGTCGGCAATAGTGATCTCAGTACCGTAAATGGACGTCCCACAGATAGCGTCTTTAAGGAATATGCCATCAGGAACGATAGCCAGGATCTTTCTTTCGCTGAATTATGTGATGGTAGTAAAAAACTACTTGGACGCAGCCTTACCCAGTTTACCCTGTTCAGAAAGTATCTCGCCGAAAATCTTGAGGAATCTATAGAAAGACAGGCCTGGTCAACATCCCAGCCTGTTTTCGATAGAAAGCAGAAGAACGCACAGTTTTATAGTTCAAACTTACAGGGCTTTTTAAGGCAATATGATGAATGGCTTGACGAACTCGGGGCAAATACTCGGGCTTTCCGGCCTTTTAACCGTCAGGCAGATTTAATGAACCTGGTCAAGGATAGACCGGTACAGGCAAATTGGCTGGGTTTGGGGAAGTTCAAATATGACTCGTTTGATGCCAAACTAAACCAGCTTGGAAACAAACAGACCTATGGCTCAGCGGAAGAAAAGCTGATCAGCCTATTTTATAAGACAACAGGAGAAATAACAGATGAAAAGTACGGATATCAGGAAATTTAAAATATGTCAGCAATTATAGGATTTACAGGTAATGGGGGCGAAGATTGGTTCGTTTCCGCACAATATGGTACAAAAGAAATACAGGCGATTCCCGATCCGGAAGGAGGGCATGCCCTTAATGCACCTACATCTATACCCAGCCCATTTGCAAGGATGGACCTGGTCAGGAAATCATTCGAGAATCTCGCTCAAAGCCCTAAGCTCGGCTTCTATCAAAGGGGAGAGACCCTAGTGGCGAGCAGGGAAGATGAGCGAGCTGTTTCGCAGTGTCTAGACCTGGCAGAGCTGCTCTTTTTTTATGAAAATTTCAAAGACAGGGTAGAGATTATCCGATGGAATAAACAACAACAGGTAGATGCACTGAAAGAAAGTCCCAATGCCGGCCACAGGAAGTTAGGCGACGTGCTGGACATGTATCTTAGGCAAGATGCCAGTTCGTTTAATTTCAATGAACTCGATAACATCTACATCATCAAACATAACCATCGGGTAATTGGGGGAACTTCGCCACTTACGTTTTTTTTTAACGCTGCAAACCGCTCAGATTCACTCAATTTGATCAGTACCAAGGGTAAGGCTTTTTTTTCGGATGTGGTGCCACTTTACGAACGTGATCCCGAATTTCAGAAATACATCTATCTGCTGTTCAAGAGCAGTCCAGAATTGGGAGAAAAGATGAGGGCTTTCCAGGAATATCTCAGTAAAAACCTAACTATCCTCTCATCATTGCAGCCATCACTGTATAACACCCTTAATACCCTGAAAATTTCTGATCTGGCAAGCAATTATCAAAGTCTTTATACCAAGGATGCCGGAGAGGTTGTAGAAGTATTCGGTGTTGCCTTCAAAATTCTTGATCCTGGTAAGATACCAGTGGATCAGAGCGATTTTGTTATACATAGTACAAAATATAATGGTGTCAAGCCGCTTGTTCTACAGAATAGTTTTAACAAAGCTTTTAAGTATGTTAACGGAAACTGGGACCAGCGTACCTTGGTGAAATATATGGATACCGATTCCTTAAGCCAGCGCATCCTGCCGGGTTTGAATATCAGATATCCATACCTAACGGTCAGTGACTTTTTAGAGGATACGCTCATCAGGATGGTATATCCCATTGATGCTACCCATTATTTTGACGGAAACTTAAGGCTCTCGGATGCGGATAATACCAAAAGTTATCTGCTTCCCCTAAAACCGCTGTTCTTTGAATTCTTCCGGGTATCAGATCTGACAGAAGGTAAGTCAGGTTGTCCGCAGATTACCATAGAGGAGGGCATAAAGGATAGCGTACGCGTGCTGTTAAAAATCCCGGTTAAGAATGGTGGAGATTTTATCATTTTTGAAAGGGTCTTTCATAATGATAGTACCGCTGATATCCATTGCAACAAAGGAACAATCGTAGAGCAGCAATTCAGTATCACACTTTTTCCCTTTGTAAAACATCCTCCATTGGTTGATGTGAGATATAGCCTTCAGCTGATCGACAGGAATATGGGCACTAGGTCTTTCGATATTGATTACACGCTCCACTTTTTTTCGGATAATGAAAAACGGGAACTAACAGATATTGAGGATGGTATGAGGAGTCAGAAGATAAGGGGGGACTTTACTAAAACAACCACCAAGTATTTTCTTATAAAAAAAGCATTTGATTTTATCCAGGTAGACAGTGGCCAGGGCAGAGGGATTATCGTTCCTAAGTGGAGGAATGCAAACAATGCGGGCGACAGTTACACCTTTGCCGTTGATTTTGGAACCACCAATTCCCATATCGAATATTCTGTAAACGGTGGACAGCCAAAGGCTTTCGATATAACCGAAGACGATATTCAGGCAGTTTCATTGATATCAGAAGAAACCGAGCATAATTTTTCAGGACTTGGGGCTGTGGATCTAAGGACTACGGTGAGCAAGGAGTTTATACCGCGGATTATCAGAAAAGATAGCACCTTTTCGTTTCCGATTAGGACTGCGCTATCACAGAGCAGGTCGCTTGCGCCCAAGGCCGGCGGAAAGGCGCTATTGGAATTTAATATCCCGTTTGTTTTCGAAAAGGATATCGACAAGAACAGCAGATATTTTACCAATTTGAAATGGGATAGCAGAGAAAGCAATAATGAAATGAGGATAAGGGCTTTTATTGAACAATTGATGGTTATGATCAGGGCAAAAGTAATCCTTAACGGCGGGAACCTGGAGGCAACCAAAGTAATCTGGACTTATCCGGTGAGTATGAGCGCGGTGAGAAAAGATCGGCTGAGCGCGTTATGGAATGCACTTTACCGGCAATATATCAATGGTCGTGGGGATACCTTTAGCCTCTCTGAATCATTGGCGCCATATTATTATTTCAAAACCAACCAAAATTTGCAGGCTTCTGGTTTTGGGACAAGTGTATTGATGGATATAGGTGGGGGAACTTCTGATGTTGTGGTTTATCGTGACAATATACCTGTGCTGGTGTCATCTTATAGATTTGCTGGCAATACCATATTCGGTGACGGATTCAACGAGTTTGGTAATATCCCGAACAATTTGATGGTTCAGAAATATTACCGTGAGTTTGGTGAGCTGCTTAACGAGCATTCCATTCTTAAAAGCATTGCGGACGAGCTATTTATGAATAATAAAGCAGCTGATTTCAACGCTTTCCTTTTTTCTCTTTCAAATAATGCGACAATAAAAAACAAAGCGTTACTGGATTATAACAGTAAACTTGCAGATGATGCTGATATCAAAATTGTGTTTCTATATTTTTATGCAGCCAAAATATATCATGTGGCTAAGGTAATGAGGAAAAAAGACATTGCCTTGCCAAGTAATGTTATTTTCAGTGGTAATGGCTCTAAAGTACTTAATATTATTTCCAGCAACCCGGTCCGTCTGGCCGAATTTGCCAGCGAAATCTTTGGTGCTGTCTATCAGGTGACAGCACCAAAAGGGTTAAAAGTATCGGTGGAGAAAGACATCCCAAAAGCAATTACATCTAAAGGCAGCATTATCCAGCATAACCGGTTGGAAAATGAAATTCCCCTGAAGGATATCAAATACACCCTGAGCTGTGTCGAGGGGTTAGAGGCAATCACTTATGGTGAACTTTTGGACGAGACGGTACAGGATAGGATAATCTCGCAGGTAAGGGAATTCAACAGATATTTTGCGGAACTGTTGGTGAAGTTTGATTGTGAGGATAAATTCGGGATTTCTTATCGGTCGATCGAGGTTTTTAGGGAGGTGAGCAACAAGCATCTTAAAGAGTACCTGAAAGCGGCAATTGAATTCAATGAAAAAATGGAAGGTGCGGTGGTGAATACCAATGCGCTTATGGCGGAAACACCATTTTTTCTACCATTGAGCGAAACGATCCAACAGCTTATCAATGCGTTATCGGTAGAGGAGGTTGAACGATGATTTTAAATAAAAGCATCTTTTTATCCGCCTTATTACTTTTTGCCGGTTTTGGAATGAAGGCCCAACAGCCGTATCCCACAGGCAGGGTGGACTCCATCAGGATTGATTTTATACGCTATGCGCTATCTGCCAATCATCAGAAAAATGCGTTGAAAGCATTTGACAGTCTGGTTAGGAGTTCAAAGGATACCACTGCGATGAGAGAGTTTTTTAAATCCCGAACGGATGATGAGGTGACAGGGATTGGGGAATACCGTAAGCTGATCCGCAAGATCGATGAACTCAGCGGCGATACCAATCTGACGCTGGATTCAATCTATAGGTTTTATGGACAACAGGAGCGCTTTGCCAAAAATTCAAGGAAGGATGAGGCCGGTTTCCGGAATTTCAAAGATTCGGTAAACCATAAATATTCCTGGCTGCAGGTTCAGTCACAGATCACAATCGATACGGCCAGATATAAAGATACCGCCACGCCGTCCGGTTCGCGGAAGGCAAATCCTTTTTCCGGTGCGGTCTGGGAATATTTATTATGCATTGCCGGTGGGGCATTGCTTGTAGCATTAGTATTTCAGATCAGAAAAAAGCCGGATAGAAAAAACAAAAGATCAGATACCATTATAAAAAGCGAAATGCAAAACGAGAGCAAATTTGACCTAAGCCAGGGAGATTATAGGGAAGCAATAGGACTTAAAGAGGAAAATAAAAAGCTCCGAAAGGAGAATGAGCAATTAAGGGAAGAACTCAACGAAAAAAACAAGGCCCTTAAAAATGCCGAGCTGACTATTGCCAGGTTGGAAAATGGCGGGATAGATGAAAAGGATGTGGTAGTTGATACAATCGAGGTTCAGGTAGAGAAATCTGAACAAAGAAGCGGAAGACAACAGTACTTTCCAAGCCCACTTTCTGACGGTTCTTTCCGGCGGGTGGACGGAAGAGAATCTTTTCTGGAAGGGGCAAGTATTTACCGCTTCAATATTGTAGGGGAAGCAGAAGCCACATTCGATTTTTGTGAAGATTTTTCATCGGTATCGATGGCGCTCAATAACAGAAATGAGCTGATTCTAAGCGTGGCGGAAGAAGTAGAAGGAAATTATACCACAGCAAAAAAAATCCTTACTTACAAAGGTGAATCAGGTAAGGCTGTTTTGGAAGATAATAAGTGGAATGTGGTGAGAAAAATCAAAATCAAATATTTATAGAGATGGAAGCGAGTTTAGAAACTATCGAATATCTGCTTTTTGGGATCATTGTCCTGATACAGATTATCTTTTTTTTACGGACCCGGAATAAGATCAGGGAATTTGATCTTTCCATAGCCGATATTTCAACTATCAGTATCAGTGAACAGGAACTCAGCGAGGAACAGATCGATGGTTTTTCTTCTACTGCGGATATCTTTGCTGAACTGGGAAAAGAGACTGCGGCAGATGATGCGGAACCTGGCAATTTGGGTAATGATGCAGGGGGGAGTTTTGCAGGGATAAATCTGACCAAAGGCGCTAAAGATGAAACGAAAGCCTTATCCGGTCCCATCAGGATAAGACTGGTCGAAAGTACACAGAACAATAGCGAGGTTTTTGGAAATATACTTAATTCACTGAATAAATACCTGCTGAGGAACAGACATTCTGTTGCAGATTTCAGCCTTATCAAAGACATCGTAGAACGCAATACCGATACGATTGAAGAAGAAGTAAACCTTACGCTTTCTACTCCCTTATACCTTGGGTTGATGGGAACCATGCTGGGGATTGTGATCGGCATTTTTAGTATGTCTGCACTGATAGGGGCGGATATAAGGGAAAATTCGGTTTCAGTCGGGATCGCAACATTATTAGGTAGTGTAAAGATCGCGATGATCGCAAGTTTTGTGGGACTGACACTAACGATATCAAACTCAGCAATAACTTTTAAAGGGTCGAAATTTAGGTTAGAGAACAAAAAAAATAATTTCTACACCAAAATACAGGTTGAGCTTTTACCTAGCCTTAATCAGGGTATGAATGCCACCTTTGAATCGCTCCAGCGTAATCTTTTTCGTTTCAATGAGAAATTTGATGCCAATCTTGATAGGCTTGGTACTGTGTTTGATAAAAATTATGATTCGATATTGATGCAGAAACAGCTTGTCGAACAGATGGATAGATCAAAGGTGGCGGAGATCAGTGGGTTCAATGTTAAGGTATTAGGGGAAATGGGTAATGCTTTGGCTCAGTTTGAGAAATTCAATTCGTTTTTCTCAAACATCAATAGTTATTTGGCAAACTCTTTTGAGCTCACGCAGACCAGCAGGGACCTACTTGCAAGGACATCCAATTTTGAAGTTATTGCAAATTCCGTTAAACAGTATCTCCACGATGGGAACAAGCTCACAACGTTTTTGTCGGCACACTTTAGTGACCTGGAAGCACACAAGGCAAAGGTTGATGAGGCCATTGTTAATACGGGATTCCACATAAGAGATAGTTTCGGGCAATTGCAACAATCCCTGCAACGCTCGACAGAGCTCCTTGGCGAAGAGGCGGTCCAACGTAATCTGGAAGCCAGAAAGCTTTTCGGGGATTTTTCTGAGGATCTAAAAAGCTTTTTTGTTCAACAATCTGAGCGTGTTGCAGAAGTCATTGAGGAAAAGAAATCAAGCCTAGATGAACTAAAGCATCTTCAAACCCTGCTTGCTGAAGTAAAGGCTTTAAAAGGGGGAACTCAGATATCCGAACAGTTGAGTGGTAGGATAGAACAGCTGAGCGCGGGTATACTGACTACAAATGGTACCCTGGAACGGATAGAACGGGAAACCAAAAGACCGCTGTTTTCCAAATTTTTTACCAACAGCAAGTCCTGATGAAAAACAAAAATGATTTTTTTTGGCCTAGTTTTGCTGATCTGGTGACCAGTCTTTTCTTTATTATGCTCGTTTTGTATGTTTTTACCTATGTGCAGCTTAAGCACAAAAACATTGTTCTTGAGGAAAAAGTGAAGATTATCGAGACTGTGGAGGCCAACTTGATGCCACTTAAACAGGATACAGCACTTTTTAAATTTGAAGAACAGTATAACCGTTTTAAGCTTGCCTTCGAGGTAAAGTTCAACGCCGACCGGGCGGTTATCCTCTCTGATAATGACCTGATCAATCCAGGTTATACCAGGAAAAAGATACAAGAGGCAGGACTGAAACTCAGATCGGTGATAGACGGCCTTAAAAGGAAGAAAGAATCGGATCCAAAAATGAAAAATCTTTCATATATCCTGGTCATCGCAGGTTATGCCTCAAAGGACTATAACCCAAAGCGTCTTGCCCATAATTATGAGCTGAGTTATAAAAGGGCAATGAGTCTTTGGAGCTATTGGAAATATACCATGGGTATTGATTTCGAGTCCCCGGAATATAGGAATCTCATAGATCTTCAGATCTCCGGTAATGGATGGGGAGGCGTGGGACGCTTGAAAAATGAAGACGATAACCAACGTTTTCTGATACAGATCTTTCCCAAAATCGCACATATCAATTAAGCTTATGAAAAAGATGGCTTTATTAATTGCGCTACCTATGATATTGGCGTTATCATGTTCACAATCAGGAAAACCGGCTCAGGAACACGGTAAAGCCGAGGAAACCATACAGGATATCATTGAAGACAGTATCGAGGAGAATATCGAAAATACAAGCGAAGGCTTACGCCGGCTTTATGAAAAACATAAGGATGCCGTTTTTTCCGTATACGCCCCGGATGAAAAATCTGATGTGAAAGGTTCCGGGTTTCTTATTTCAGATAATGGTATTGCGGTAAGTAATTTCCATGTCTTTGCCAGGATAAACCCAGTTGAAGAAAAAATTAGGCTGAAGGATGGACGGGAGTATCTTGTTGCAGAGGTACTGTCTTCCAGTAGGGAGTTGGATTATGTTGTATTTAAATTGAAAACAGACAGTTCAGAAGTTTTTCCGTTTTTATCCGTTGCAGCGAAAGTTCCAAAAATTGGACAAAGCGTATTCGCTATGGGTGGTCAAGATAAAATGGGTAGGAGTACTTCGAGCGGTATTGTTACTTTATTGAAAAACCAGGAACACCTTATCCAGACTACAGCGAAGATAACACCAAGAAATGGTGGCGGACCACTCATTAATAAGGAGGGGCAGGTTGTCGGTATTACTTTACCCACTCTTGTGAGGGGAAAACTCAATTTTGTAATAGATATCAGGATATTAAACTTTGAATAATGCCACGGTATGAAAAAAAAATATTTACTTTTTATCCTTTATCTTGTTCTAACTTCTTCTTTCTGTTATGCCCAGACAACGCTTAGTGTTCTGTCCTGGAACCTGAAAGACTTTGGGGTTTCGAAGAATGCTACAGACATAAAAATGATCGCGAGGATAGTTGAGCCTTACGATGTTATCGCGATCCAGGAAGTGGTAGCAGGTCGTGGTGGTCCTGGGGCTGTGAGGAGGCTGGTCGATGAACTTAACAAGGGAAGATTAAAGTGGAAGTTTGAGATCAGTGGGGTTACATCGAGCACCTCGGCACATAAAGCTGAGCGTTACGCATTTCTCTGGCAGGATTTAAGGGTATCAAGGTCGGGTAATGGCTGGCTTGAGAGGCACTTTGGAGGGCAAATCGAGCGCGAGCCGTTTTATGGCCGTTTTGTTGCAGGGGGAGAAACGGTAACCCTGGTGAATTTCCATGCTATCACCAAATCTGCCCATCCGGAAACAGAGGTTAAGTATTTCAGGTATCTGCCCGGGCTTTACCCGACAGACAATTTGATTTTCTGCGGAGACTTTAATCTTCCCCAGTCCCATAGCGTATTCACTCCATTAAAGTTGGCCGGCTACAGGCCTGCGCTTGTCAAACAGAAAACAACACTGCGCCAGATTTGCATGGGTACCGGATGCCTGGCCTCAGCGTTCGATAACTTTTATTATAACGCATCAAAGCTCAGGCTGAAGGCGGCCGGGGTTATTCATTTTTACAGGCTGCTTTCAGACATACGGGAGGCCAGGAAGATTTCTGACCATATCCCGGTATTTGTTGTCTACCAGATTAGTCCGGTCAAAAAAGTATAAGAAATAAACGTGGTCTACTATTTTTTTTGATTAATAGATCACCAGAATAATCATCCCACTTCATCATGAAAATACTTATCAATCTAGTTCTTTTGCTTGGCCTCTGTTCTCACAAGGGCCCGGATAGCGGAGAGGTGTATATATGCCTGAGTCCAACCGCGGTTGCCTACCATAAGTCTAAGGACGGGTGTAAGGGTATACAGGCCTGCACCCATCAGGTGATAAAGGTCAGTAAAGAAGACGCGATCAAAAAATATAAATATAGGGCCTGCAAGCTTTGTTTCCGATGAAATGGGTTTGCCCGGAATTGTAGGGGAAACCGTATTTTTCTATCAGGGTAAATATCGATGTTAGCACAATAAAACGGTGATTATGGGATTACAGTTCCGCAGATCGGTTAAATTAGGACCGGTGCGTATGAATTTTTCGAATAGTGGTGTAAGTTATTCCACAGGTGCCAGGGGGGCAAGGATCAGTACTGGGCCGAAAGGGACTTATGTGACCATCGGTGCGAATGGGATTTACTATAGGCAAAAGATAGAAGGGAGGCATGCCATGCAGCCGGCCCCAGTTACCATGCAGGCGCCTAGCATGCACACGATTACTTCTTCCGATATCGATCAGCTTACCGATGTTGATTCCAGGGCCTTTATCGAGGAACTGAGTGAAAAAGCAGGCAAGATTTCCTTTGTTAAATGGCTGGGCGTATGGCCAATGATCATTTTTGTTGTCCTGCTCAGCTGGTCTTCGCTTGGCAGCAGGGAAATTGTTTTGGAGCCGGGCGGAAAGCGGAATGTTGTGACTATTCACTCTTTTGTGGGCTGTAATGTCCGCGAATTGCCAGGTGCAGATGCAAAAATATTGGGCACTGCAAAGGGTGCAGAGGAATTTGCCTTACTTGATTCTGCTGCAAAGGGATGGCTTAAGATTAGTTTTAACAATTCTACAGGTTATGTTTCCAAGAAACTGTCTAGCACATCTGTCGTTGATGATCCGAAAAAAACGACTTTGGAACTTTACCTGATCAATCCTTATTATTTCTGGATGCTTGGGGCGGGTGTCCTGTTTTTTGTGTTTTTCATCCGGTTTTTATCAAAAGTTGACAGAAAACGTTTTAAAATGGAACTGCTATATGAAATGGATGAGCAGATGACTACGGTATACAGTGCCTTTGCCAGCCACTTCTCCAGTTTTAATTCATGCGTGCGCAAATGGCAATACCTCCATACCCAGCAGAACCACGACTGGAAACGGAATGCGGGGGCAGGGAGACTGATCAACAGGGTTCCTGTTTCCGGGATTTCGGCAAATAAGGTGCCGATCAGATACTTTAAAACAAATGTGGATATACCCCATATCAGGTTGAGGAATACCCAGCTGTTCTTTCTGCCCGAGCGGCTTCTGATCAGAAGAGGCAACAGGTTTGCAGCGGTCTTTTACCGCAACCTCCAGATTGAAGGCGGAACAACCCGTTTTATCGAGGATGAGACTGTTCCCGGTGATGCCAGGATTGTGGATCATACCTGGAAGTATGTCAACAGGAACGGTGGCCCAGACCGGCGCTTTAACAATAACAGGCAGATTCCGATCTGTCTGTATTCCCAGTACACCCTTAGGTCCGGGACGGGTGTTTATGAGACTATCTGTACTTCCAGGATTGGTGCATTTGACGGCTTTGGGAATTATCTCCGGCAAATCGGTGTGCTGCAGTCCAGGATGTTGGGCGGTACCCTGACCATTCAGTAGCTTCCAATGGGATTGAAAAGGGTAATAGAACTAGCAGCATATCTAGAGTGATGAGTATAGAAAGGTTTTTATCATGTTTAGTTTCCAGTGCCATTTTTTTGGTAAGCCTTTTTTATTTCGATCTGCCTCCGAGAGCTAATCCGCCTCAAAAATTAAAGCCATTCTTATTTCTTTGCATGATGGCTTCATAAGTTTTGGGGATCAGTACATCAAGGCCGAACTTTACCACACCTGCCTGAACCTCTTCGATGAAGGGGCGGAAGCTGTTGTTATATTCCTTAAAGGCCATTTCAAAATTGCCGTTGCATTTTTCAAAGGCGTCAGCCAATGCGGATGCACCGTCAATGGCCAGTGAGCCACCTCTGCCGGCCGCAGGTGAGGCGCAGTATCCCGCATCACCCACCAGTGCCACACGTCCCTTTGTCCATGAAGGCATTTTCATCTGGCAGAGTTTGTCAAAATAGAAGGTCTGTGAACGCGCTACCTCCTTCAATATTTCCATTGTCCTCCATCCCGATCCTGTGAACGCGCCAATAATCATCTCGCGCTGTTGGCGCTCATTGCGGTAATCATAGGGAATCTCTTCTGCGGAAAAATAGGCGAGACAGATATCCGTTTTGCCGTTGTAGGCATTCAGCATGATGGTTTTGCCGGGCTCGCTGTACAACTGTGTGGTGTTTTCAGCAATGAGCAGTTTTTCTACGATCGTGATGGAAAAGTAGGTTTGCAGGAAATGTGAAAACTGCTTTTCTTCGCCGAACCAGAGTTTTCTGACCACCGAATGGATACCGTCACAGCCAAGCACCAGGTCAAAGTGGCGCGTTGGACTGTTCCTGAAACTTACTTCCACTTTATCCGCTGCTTCTGTCAGGCTGGTAATGCTTTCTGCAAAGATGAATTCGGCATCACCTTTTACCAACTCGCCTATGATATCCAGTAAAATGTTCCGCTCGATTTCATATTCCTCTTCATTTCCGTCGGTATCGTTTTTCTGTGTGAATTCCGATCTTGCCGTGCTATCGTCCGCGTTTTTGAATTCCAGTTTCTCCATTCTGAGCTTATTGGCCGAAATCTGGTCAAATATGCCCATGCGTTTTACCACATTGATGGTGTTTTCTAAAATATTGACTGGCGTACCACCTTTCTTAATTGCCGGGGCGGTTTCAACGATCGTTATCTTATAGCCCATTTTATGCATCCAGTAAGCAGATGAGAGGCCTGCAAAGCTTGCGCCTGATATTAATATTGTTTTATCTTTTGCTGTTTCCATTTTATCAAGGATTATTTTAATGCAAAGGAACAGGCTTAGCAATGATTTCTTTAGTGCTTAAAGGGGAAAGACTTGGACTAATCGCGGTTTTTATTCCGGAATGCCAGTGGGGAGATGCCGGTAACTTTGGAGAACAACCTGGAGAAATAAGGATAATCATCATAGCCCAAGGCAGCTGCAATCTCTTTAAGGGATAATTCTGAGTGATAAAGCAAGCGTTTTGCCTCCAGGATAATGCGCTGTTGGATGTGATGGGATAAAGAGTGGCCGCTACTGTTTTTAACGCACTCATTAAGGTAAGGGACAGACAGGTTCAGTTCTTGCGCGTAATTGGCCGGGCGTTTGAAAGTTTTGAACCGGGCATCCACCGCTTTACGGAAGTTCCTGGAAACAGCTTCCTGTCTGGATATCCCTTCTGTTGGGTAATTATGCCGCTGACAGATGGAAATGACAAGACCTACCAGTGCATTGCAGCTATCTTTTAAAAGGGAGCGGTAAAGCTGGGTTTCTCTCCGTTGAGAAAATCTGATGCAAAGTGATGTGGCTGCTAAAAGTAGTTCAAAGTCCATCTGATTTACTGATATCGGGGCTGCCGGTAAAATGTCTTCGAGCAGTTTGAGGTACTGCTCGTTCAGGTTTTCGTTCTCTGCCGCCCAGGCGCATACCGTCACGTTTTCAAATCCGATTATGCGGTGGACCTGATCGGGATGCATATAGATCACAGAGGGAGAACAAATGTGGTATAACTGGAAATCTATTTCCATGGTAACACTTCCTTTTTCTAACAGAAAGAAAGAATGGAGGTCATGCCGCTCGGGCTGTTGCCAGTCACCAAGTGCTGGCAGGTCGTTGAATGCAATTCTTTCAATGCTGATCCCTGACCCTGAATGGTCTCCGAATTTGTTTACAGGGATGGGTACAGCCTTTTTGCGCATCAGTTTATTTTTATCAAATATAGCCTTTCCTGATTATTCCGGAAATGCAGGCAGATGTGGGCTTTGCGAGTGCTTTACTGGCACAGCAAAATTTATCGAGCCTTTCCAGCTCCCGCGACCCTAAAAAGCTGAGATACACAGGAGGTTTTCTTTGAACCAGGATGTTGGAACTGTCCGCGTCAGAAACAATTAAATTTCGGACCGGGCATTTTTCGGTAGACCCATCCTTTAATTTTGAAGGATCTTTTCGGCCAGATAACAAATTGCAGTATATTTATTGATCATTTATCTGATTATAAGACACACGCCCTATGTTCAACTGGCTCTTTGGTAAGAAAAAAACTAAACCGGTTTTATCCAAATTGGATTATTGGAAAGCATTTGAACTGTACGAACTTTTCGATGATCTGGACGGGGTAATAGCCGTTCTGGAGCACAACGATACCCGCGTTGATTTTATTGCTTTCAAGGAGTCATTTACAGAAGAACTTGGTGAGCTTGAAGGGGCAAACGATCCTGATTTTTCCAGGATCTGGGAATGGTTTGCACCTGGCTCGGATTGGGACAGGCTGATGGCAAGGCGAGGGTTTGAACTGGGCAAGGCCATTTTTAAAAGGGCAGACAGGTGGAAGCGCAACCAGGAGTTCCTGCCAAACAGTATTGTCTCGCTTGGTGGAGAATATGGAGTGGTTTTAAATGATGCCCCTGATCGGCTTTATGGACTGGTGAGGTGGGATACAGATAAAGCGCAGGACACAGAAGACTGGAGAGGCCTTTGGGGGACTTTTGTTACTATGGGTGGAAAAGTGCTGGAGGAATATGATTTTAAATTTATCATGCCGGATAGCAGCATAAAATTGAATATGGGGACAGGAACAGAAAACCGGGATTTTGAGGCTTTAAAAGAAGAGGTTACCTGGTTTTTAAGACCTGGGTCACAAGTGTCTTTCAAGGAAAAAGATTTGCGCCTCAGCGAGGAATTTGCATCGGTATTTCCGGTGCTGGCTGCTTTGCTGGGGAATGTTCGGGCCACTTATCTGGAGATCGATGGCGCGGATCACCTGCTTTTGGCCTGGGACAACAGTAATGGAAGTGTACGCGGCTGGCTGAACAGGTTAGAGGACCCGCAGGGTTATCCCTATGGTCTTCTTGCTGAACATGAGCTGTTGCTTCGCAATATCGGAGGTATGAAAGAAAACTTCAATCTGTTTAGTGAAAGTCTTAGCGATAATCAGGAATGGATGTTTCTTGGGTCGGAGTGTTCAATGGGACTAGGGGATTATGAGGGTTATTATGAAATGATGTGCGAAGATGCAGGTTTCGATCATATTGACAGCTCGGATTATCTGGTTTTCGCGGAAGAGGCTAATGGGGCAAGAACGATGTACGACAGGAAGGATGGAAAGGTGTATCTGTTTTCCCATGACCATAGCTTTGAGAATGTAAGGTTTCAGCCGGGGCAACCTGAATATACCTTTCATACCATTAACGGAGTGAAGACTTTTGTAGATTATGTGGAGGAATTGGCCGGGCAATGGGGCAGGGATGATTGACGGGAGAAATAAACAATATATTATCTTTGCGGATTAGCAATCTCAAATGACAAAAGCAACCCACCGTAAAATACAGTTATTCCTCATTGCCCTCTACGTTCCTATAGGCGGATTTTATTACTATTATTACAACAAGAATTTGCAGATCGATGATTACCGGATGGGGTTATGGAAGGAAATGAATAACGGTTCGATCAGCAGGCAGGAATATAACCGTTTATGGGATCCTAAAGTTGAGGAGTGGAAAAATTCATCCCTGATATGTGAACTGCTTGATATACCGGCTGTTGCCGTGTTTGTACTAAGTGCGCTCAACCTTGCCGTTTATTTAAAGCATAAGAAGAACAGTCCATCGAAAAAAGCGGGGTAGCAAAGGTTTTAGCATTGTGGTCTACAGATGAGGTGCCGATTGGCGAAACGACTCGATGATCATTTTTTTTACCTCGTGCCTGTTGTGGAATATCAGTTTTTCTGAGCGGCAGAAACCACAGCTCCAGACCAGGCATTTAAATGGCTTTTTCAATTGGAACCTGGTTTTGGTAATTGGGGTGTTTAATTGCTTACAATGCTCACAATAGCATTTATCGCGCTCCTGGGATGGAATCATCAAATGTTCCATTGCCGTGAATATTTCAAATTCCTCCAAGATAAATTCCTTTGAATTTTCGGCAGTCAGTCCTGAAGTGATCCAAAACGAATTGTCATATCTGATATAGTCCAAATCTTCACTAATCTCGAAAAAAGAAATATAGCGGTAATCATAATCTAATGCATAGACAATTTTGAGCATCCGGCCTAAAGCATAATCGGTGCCGATTTCTTTTTTGATCGCCCTGTGTGCGATAGTCAGCGCATAACTATGGATTAGCTCGTCTTTGGTTTTTTCTATCTCAATATTGAGGTCTTCAACTGCTTTCCAGAAATATTTTTCCCGCTCCTCTGTAAGGTCATGATACAGGCCTGCAAGAATAAAAAGATTTTCACTTTCATAGCCCAGCTGTAAAGCGCTGACTGCCCAGTCAACAAGCTTTTTGCTGTTGAATTCAGTGAGTAGCCTTTCTGCCAGGATTTCAAGTGTTAATTCTTCTAATGTCATTTATCCAGAGATTAACTATCAAAAAATACAGTTTGATAAAGATAAAAAATCTTTTCAAAGTACTTTTAAGTTTTCTGATCATCGATAGAAGGTATTATTTTTAGCCAATAGAAATTGCCGGTAAAAGATCGCTATTTTGTTGTGGGTTTGACAGCGACCTGGGAAAAAGCAAAAAGGCGCGGTATTTACCGGCACCGCTTACAGGTGGTGATCATTGTTGACTCAATGGCTGTTGTGGTTGAGCCATGATGTGATATCCATATGCGATGAAACATTCTTGGCCTCAGGCATATTTGTTTGAATGGGACAGGGTAACACCGATGGATCTGGGTAAAAAGGAGTGCAAATTATTCGTGAATTAAAAGGAAGGGTAAAAGTTTGATTCATCGATCTGCATTTTTAAGGTCAAAGGAAATTCAATATTGCCTAGTTATGCTGGGAATCTAAGTCGCCGAATTAAACTATTCTTCATTTTAAAAAAAAATATTTATTAACTCACAGAGAAGATTTAATCATTATTGTTTTTTATATTTAACTAACTAAACAACAGTAAGATGAATGACGCTCAATGCAGTTTTTCCGTGGCTTTGTGCCGTGTGGGAATGAATCTCCTTATAGCAATTTTTTTGCTCATTATCCTTTTCCCAAAACTTATCAGGGCGCAGGCACTGCCTGAAAATGAGATGCGTACACATTTCATCAATGTGGGACAGGGAAACGCAACCTTGCTTGAGTTTTCCTGTGGCGCAGTGCTGCTAGATGCAGGGGCCGAAGGACCTTATACCCAGGCTGGACTAACCAGGTATCTAAAGCGTTTTTTTGAAAGAAGGACAGATTTGAACAGTACGCTAAATCTGGTCGTCGTGACCCATGCGCACACGGATCACAATGCCGGACTTCGGGATGTGCTTACAGGCTTCAGGGTATTGAATTATGTAGATAATGGTCTGAGATATGGTTCGGGAAGGGTAAATCAGAAATGGGCACAGGATAATGCCAAATCAAAAGGGATAGGATATGCCAATTATTCCTATGATCAGGTCGTAGCCGCTGGTGGCCAGAAGGGGATCACCGGACCGATCCTTGTTTTGCCTGGCTGTCAGGACGGTCCCAAAATCAGTGTGCTGTCGGGCAGGTTTGAAAAAGTACCCATTGGAATGACGAGGGAAGAACTGGATGCCAATGGTAATCTGCATAGCCTGGTGGTAAAAGTTGTTTTTGGGAAAAGTTCGTTCCTGTTTACGGGTGACCTTGAAGAAAAGGCCATGCACCGTGTCGTGGAGCTTTACAAGGGGTCTGGCACATTGGATTGCGATGTATGGGAGGTTAGCCATCATGGATCCTATAACGGAACAACTATGGAATGGTTAGATGCAGTGAGTCCTAAATATGCAGTGATTCCGTGCGGGAAGTGGGACAGTGGAAAGATAGGTGCGAAGGATAATTTCAATACCTATAGCTTTGGCCACCCCAGGATAGCCGCGCTGGACATGTTGCAGCGCAAGATTGGTGACAAACGGTCTGTACTGGATAGCGTTGTCGCTTTTTATGGGCAGAGGGAAAATCATAGGAAGTATAAAGTAACCCAGAATATCTATTGTAATGCATGGGATGGTACTGTAGTAATAAAAGCATTTAAAAGCGGTGAATATTCCATGGTGACCCCAACTGAATCACTAGAGGCTGTTTCAAGGTAACTGCCTTAAACAGCAGTGGACTTAGGCCAGATAAACTAAAGCCACACCTTGGCAAAATAAATTGCGCAGGTGTGGCTATCTCTCGTTTGATTGTTTAAAAAGTGATCAGGTTGATGCCAAAGATCAATCCATGCCAGGTTTTTCCGCCATAAACCCAGTTGCTTGCTCCATAACCGAGGATACGGTCTGTGCCGATGGCATAACCGATATTGATCGGGCCTGTGCCGATCATGGCAAAAGCGCCATAGGAAATAGCAGCTGATTTACGGTCACCGCCCAGGCCTGGCGCATTTGTGGCTGCCTTTAACTCAACGGCTGAACCGCCAAGCATGGGTCCAGCGGTAACCGAGAAGGTGGTAATCCGTTTGCCCCATATATTTTTATCAGGATTATAAGCATTCCAGGTATGCCGGAATCCGTATGCCATTGCAAAAGTTGACCCGCTTTCTACCATGGGTGGTATCCGCGGCACCTTACCCTCTGCGATATTGCCCCTGAATTTCAGCAGAACCGTCATTCCCTGCAGGCCATGTTTGAATTCTGTGTAGTGAAAATGGGCATCGTTTGAGCTATTATCATATTTTATTTCAGGATAATATAGTGTTCCATCTATATCCGTACGCCATCCGCCGGGAAGGTTTTTACTGATTTTGCCTTGGACATCTGTAAATGAGGGTTCCATCGAATCTTTTGGTCGGATAGTGATATAATCATCCTTTTCCGTTATGATGGCCTTGATCACCCGCTTGACCTCCAGTTTTTGTAGAGTATCGGTCTGGCCGATCTGCTCGTTGATCGGCCACTTATACACTGTACTTGTTGTGGAAATACGGGCAACGTTGCATCCGCTTATCATTGCTACTATGACCATCATAGCTGGCAGTAAAGAAATGTTGTGCTTTTTCATTACGCGATTGGATTGTTTCCGGCAGTTTCCTGTTGGAATATGTAATCTGAAACCGGATCGTATAAGGTTGCACCCGAACTGAGTATGGCAATTGCGGATGAGGCGTTGGCCGGAGGGAGCGAGGCCGTTTTAATCAAAGTTCCGTTGGTGGTAAAGATTTCCAGTATAACAGGCTTTGAAAAGTTGGCGAAACTTTGTCTGACGTTATAGTGGCCGATGATGATTGGACCTGTAACTGCGGGCAGATCCTGTAGGGAATTTTCTGGTGATGCTTTGGCGGGCGTTATCTCGCCGTCCAGTTTTTTTTGTTTTTTCATGAGATTGGGTTTGGTTACATTAAAATTATTCCTAATTGTGGTCTATATCAATACCTATTATTGGGTATATACATATGTCTTATCGCTTTGCTTCTGTACCACTTAACAAAGGGAGGTTATAGCGCTGGAGTAGGCAATGAATTGCCGCCACTGCCTGAACTTCAGGGGATTAATTCGGAAATTACTGCACAGGATTTTGTTTGGGTTATTTGGATGCGTACTTTTAGAACGATCCCATCCGGATATTCCGATTTCACAATCCAGGCCTTTTCCCGGAAATTCGGTGTAGGTAAATCTGTCATCAGCGTTGCGGTAATGGTAGTTGTCAAGGGAGAAAAACTGGATAAGAGGTATATTGCTGTTCACAATCAGGCAAAGGAGTATCAGAATGATGGCGCGTATTGCGCAATGTTTCTTTTGTTGGTTTTTCATGGCTGTTCGATTTATTTCTATTTACACGGTCCTTTACTTGCTCCGGCTTTTCCGCCCCCCTGGTTTAGATCCATGCAGGTTTTTGAATTTTTGTTCCCCCAGGTTGCTGCCATTCGTGAAGGACTGTCGGCGAAGCTGGATTCACCGGGACCCGAGAGCCCAACTGAGGTGAAGGGATTTGGGATGTTGATTCCTGCTGACGGGCCAGCCTGGTAGACATAACTGGCGCAGCTGAAATCGGTAAAATGGTAGTCTCTCCTTGGGCCAGAAATGTAGTTGGCATGGTACACCGAACATTCCCGAGCTTATAATAAACGGGAACGCTGATGTTCAAGCCAAAAAGGGCATGTAGGTCGTGCTCGTGGAGGTCCATGCCCATTTTCTGACCAGGGGCTGGTAGACCCGTTCTTTGGGAGGCTGATACGGGAGCTGATCGGGTAAATGTTATATAAATACACCAATCACCACCTGCGCCAGTTTAACAGCTGAATAGGCTAAGAAAAACAGCTGTTTTCCAAGCCCCGTTCCCTGGGCTGACCTTATTTTTTTAATCTAATGTATTAACTTTGGGAAATGAGTTCCAACCGTGTGATATTTTTAATATTTGACAGCGTCCACCTTTTGGATCTGGCCGGTGCGGTGACGGTTTTCTATGAATCCGGATGTTGCGGAAAACATTATGAAATGCATTATCTCTCGCCGTATGACAATCCGCAAAGCTCATCCGGCCTTGGATTTACAAATGTTGAACCGCTCAGTTCGGTTACGGTTAAGCAGGATGACATTGTAATTGTAGCCGGAATGGAAATTGAAAAATGGGACAGGGCCGATGACCATCTCTGGATACCCTGGCTGCAGTCTGCAGCAGCAACCGGCGCTACGATATCTTCAATTTGTACAGCTGCCTTTGCCCTTGCTGCTGCCGGACTTTTAAATGGTCAAAACTGCACTACGCACTGGGCATGGACCACAGCCTTACAACAAAGATTCCCGCTGATCAAGGTGATAGAGAATAAACTGTTTGTGCAGAGTGGCAGGATATTTACCAGTGCCGGGATTGCTACGGGCATTGATCTTGCGCTCTACCTTGTTGAAGAGCAGCATGGGGCAGCTTTTGCATGCCTTGTGGCAAAAGATATGGTTGTTTATATGCGCAGGGATGGAACGGAAGCGCAAAACAGCATTTACCTGCAAAACAGGCAGCACATTAACCACCATATACATCAGGTGCAGGATTATATCACCAGGCATCTGCATCATAAAATAACAATAGGGGAACTGGCTGAACTGGTCTTTATCAGTCCGCGGAACCTTACACGCCTCTTCAAATCTGCCACAGGAATCACCATCGGCCAATACATCCAGTCATTACGGTTGGAGAAAGCAAAACACCTGCTTAAAACCGGAGAGAAGGTAGCCTGGGTAGCAAAAGAATGTGGTTATAACAGCGCTTCCCAAATGAGGAAGCAGGTTAAAGAAATAAAAGATTAACATATTCATTGGTAGAATGGCCGGATTGTGACTATGGCTGTCCTGATTTAATAGATGTATCCAGTTAATTTTGGAATCAAATAATACGTTTATGAAACAGTTGTTACTTTTGATCTTTTTTATTCCCTGCTTCGCATTTTCACAGGTCTATGCGAGCACCTATGTATGTCCGCCCTGCAACCATCCATGTGATACCACCACTTATCAGCAGCCCGGTATCTGTACGCATTGCAGGATGAAATTAGTCGAAAAAAAAGCGGGGATGTTAAAGGATGAAAAAATAACGGTCTGCTTTTACCTATATGATGGGGTGGAGATACTGGATTTTGCGGGCCCGATGGAGGTATTCTCTTATGCAGGATTCAAAATCATCACTGTAGCAAAAACCAAAGCCCCCCTTTTGACTCAGGGAATTTTGAAAATTACCCCGGATTACAGTATTGAAGACGCTCCGCAGGCGGATATCTTTGCCGTATTTGGTGGTTCGGATGATGTGGCAACAAATGATCCTGAGGTTATTTCCTGGATAAAATCAAGGGACAGCGCTACCAAAAGCTATTTTTCTGTCTGCACCGGAGCCTTTATCCTAGGGAAAGCCGGCCTGCTTGATCAACTCACCGTGACGACTTTTCATAAAGGCATAACAAATCTGCAAAAGGCAGTACCAAAAGCTAAAGTACTTGCCAATGTCCGTTATGTTGATAACGGCAGGGTAATCACGACAGCAGGTATATCTGCCGGTATAGACGGTGCTTTGCATCTGGTTTCAAAATTGAGGGGTAAAGAAGTAGCGGAAGCAGTTGCCAAACAAATAGAATATGATAAATATGTTCCTGAACAGGGAATGGATCTGTCCCACTAGAAACTCAGCTAGATTTGATCAATAATGGGACAGCATGGTGGGATAAGGATTGGACCAATACCCATACCTTTTAAATGAACTCACAGATTACCAACTTTGTTACTTTTTGTTAAGTTCCTGCGCAAGCCCTATGAGAAGTCCATCTGATCCCCTGATGTAGCAAAGCTTGTAGGTCTCTTCATATTGAACGACTTCGCCAACAAGTGTAGCGCCATGTTTTTGCAGTCTTGGTAACAGTTCGTCGATGTCCGAAACGGTGAACATCACACGGAGATAACCCAGCGAGTTAACAGGTGCTGCACGATGATCTGAAATGGTAACTGGCGAAAGAAATTGTGAGATTTCAAGCCGGCTATGACCATCGGGGGTGACCATCATGGCAACTTCTACACGCTGGTTACCCAGGCCCGTAACCTTTCCTGCCCATTCTCCCTCGATTGTTGCCCTCCCTTCGAGTGCCAGTCCGATTTCGGTGAAGAAAGCGATTGCATTGTCAAGGGATGCTACAACAATGCCCATGTTATCCATTCTGATCAATTGGTTTTGCGCCATAATAGAATTTGCTTATAGTTTAAAATTAAGAAATTTCACAACGTTAATTGAAGCTTTATGGATTAAATTGTACAGATCGGAACAGCGGATATAGTTTATGATATGTGATGTCCATTTATTCTGAATTTACTGATTATAGTCTGGTCGAAGTTTATATCAATCGCAATAAATAATTTTTCCTAAATAACAACCACCCACTGAGGTGGTTTTTTTATATCCAAAATTTCTCATCAGATAACCATGTGTCATTGGCCGGGCTGGAGTGCCTTCGCTGACATCTCGAATCATTTAGTATGGATACGCTTCTAGGTAAAAATATGGATTTCCCGTTCAGCAATCCTGTCGGATAAACAGTTCTTCGCGTACCTGGAGACGGGCAAAAAAATATGTAAGGGTACTAACCTCTTTATACCTGTTAAGCGTCAGCATCTGGGCCAATTTTGTCCTGTCGGGAAGGCAATGGAGCCGCCCGGTGAAACAATTCAAACTTATGTTGGGGCAATTTACATGGGGACAGTTTTTAGGCTGTTATGGTGCGGTGAGCCTGCTGTGGTATCTGGGACTGCTGTTTACCGCTTACCGAAAAGAGGCGCAGGCCTTGCTGGGTTTAGGGGCAGGCGGAGATAGAGCGGGCAGTATTTTAAAGTTCAGGTCTCAAAATGATCCTTTAAACTATGGTAAACCTGGTTTCCGCGCAGTGCAAAGCGAAGATTTCAGTAATGATGCAACAAGGCTAAGTGGTAATGGAAGTGTGGTGAATGAGTCAGGTGCTAATCGTGAACAGGGATCAAGCCCGGTCAAAAATAATCAAACTAATAAAACCGAAGCAAGGGATCATGACCTGATGGGCAAAGCTAAACCGCAACAGGGAATGGAAAGGGTGGCGAGTGGAAACCCGGTATTTGCCCCTATAGAGAAATGGGATAACGAAGGAGGTGAGGTAAAGGCCGATGAGTTTGCTACTGGTGGCCTTTATGAGGACCTGACGGCAGGCATCAGGGAGATTTATGAGATACTGGCTGCCAACGATGGTAACAAACAGGACTTTTTTGGAATGATCGCGGAGCTAAAGGCCCAGTTTGGCCCGTTGGGCTCAAGTCCCTGTATTGCAAGGGTGAATATATTCATTAGGGATAGTGCACCCTTTGCAATCAGTCAGGAAGAACTGGAAAGTCTGTGGGATTAAAATCAACTACTCTTTTCTATTGCCCGCATTTTTTGTGACCAGGGTTATACCGGGCATAAATGAATAGATGAGATGCTTTCTGGTGCAGGCTTGAACCGGGTACAATGCCGGGCAAAAAATAAGGAAGTTTTAAGGGTAACATTTTAGGGGTTATTTCTGGAATGGAGACCAGGTGATTCCTGGCAAACAGAAATTTCAGACAGGTAAAAGTGATAAAAAATTAGGGGATAAAATTTGATGGGTTTAGGGTATGAGATTTAGGTATAAAGCGAATAGGAAAGAAAAGCATGCATATTTTTTAAAGGTAATCTACATCTTTTCGATGCTGCTGCTAGTGATAGCAATAGGTGTGAGGGCGCAGGACGGCAATGCCGGGATACAGGAGGCGGCGAATAAGGTGAAGGGGTATTTTGATACGGGTTGTGACCTGATGTATGCCATCGGTGCAGTGGTTGGCATCATAGGCGCTGTCAAGGTCTTTAATAAGTGGAATGCGGGAGAGCCGGATACGAATAAAGTGGCAGCGGCATGGTTTGGGAGCTGTATATTTTTGGTGGTCGTGGCCACTGTTTTGAAATCGTTTTTCGGGATATAAGCCATGGCAAGGGTATTCCAAATCAATAAGGGCGTGTCGAGGCCGATCGTTTTTAAAGGATTGAAAGCGCAGTATATCGCTTATCTGGCTATTGGGTTGGTGCTGCTGCTGATCAGCTTTGCGGTGCTGTACATTTTGGGTTTGTCGCTTTTCGTGATGTTGCCGGTGATACTGGGTTTGGGGACGCTACTGTTTTATGGGGTATTTACCTTAAGCAGACGCTTTGGCGAGTATGGGCTGATGAAGTATCTGGCAAAACGAAGTCTTCCAAAAATGATCATTTTTCGATCAAGGAGGGCGTTTACTTCGCTAAAAGCTGGATCAGGGAGACCTGTGGGAATCTGGTCCGGAGGCCGGGTAAAAAGTCAGCAGAGAAGAAACGGTTCGGGAAAGGACTTAAGGGGCTAGGCTATGATAGAATCAGCAAACATATTTCCCATCTACAAGATAGAGAACGGCTGTATCCTTTCGCGCAAAGGAGATATCACCTATGCTTATGAGCTGAAACTGCCAGAGATATTCTCCATGTCGGCGAGCGATTATGAAGCCTTCCATGAAGTGTGGGTTCGTGCGATCAGGGTATTACCAGTCTATTCGGTGGTACATAAGCAGGATTGGTTCATGCAGGAAAAGGTGAAAGCGGATTTTGAGACTTGCGGTGATGCATTTTTATCAAGGTCGTCAGAGCGGTATTTTGCGGAAAGGCCTTATCTGGAGCATAGCTGCTTTCTGATGCTGAGTAAACGTCCTTCGGGAAAAAGACTTTCCAGTTCTGCTTACAGCAATGTCCTGCGCAAAAGCCTGGTTCCGGCCCAGGCAGTGGAAAGCAGAGCAATAGAAGATTTCAGGGACAGGTGCAGCCAGTTTTGCCAGATATTAACGGATAGCGGTTTTGTGACGGTAGCCTCGCTGGGTGATGACGAATTGGCCGGGACCGCGGTAAAGCCTGGTCTGATAGAAAGATATTGTTTTTTGCTCAGCTCAGATGAGATGAGTGTGGTGCGTGATATCAGGGTAAAGGACGGACTCGAGGTAGGGGATCTGCCTTTGGAGTTATATACTTTGGGTGAGGTGGAATCCCTGCCGTCTATCTGTGGGAGCAGGATCGACTATGATGCTTATTCAACGGATAAAAGTAGGTTTTCTATCGGTTTTGCATCTCCCTTGGGGCAGTTATTGGACTGTGAACATATCTGTAACCAGTATGTATTCGTCGGTAATGGGCAGGAAACGATCAAAAGGCTGGAAGCTAAAAAACTGCGTCTAGGTTCATTGGCTGGTTATTCAAGGGAGAATTCAGTGGCAAGGGATGCGGTGAATGATTACCTGTCAGAGGCTGTTGCAATGTCGAGGATTCCGGTAAAGGCGCATTTTAATGTGTTGGCCTGGTCGAGGGATGTGTCGGGAAGAAGGGAGATCAGGAACAAGGTAGCATCAGCCATGTCGCGCATGGATGCGGTGGCGAAACAGGAAAGTGACGGGGCAGCGCAGATCTGGTTTGCAGGGCTGCCTGGCAATGGGGCGGATTTTCCGATGAACGACAGCTTTGATACTTTTCCAGAACAGGCGGCCTGCTTTCTTAACCTGGAGAGTAACTGCCGCTCGTCACTTTCAAGCTTTGGCATACGTATGGGGGACCGGTTGTCCGGAAGGCCCTTACATGTCGACCTGTCTGATGAGCCAATGAGAAAAGGCTGGATCACTAACCGCAATAAGTTCATTATTGGTGGAAGTGGTAGTGGGAAGAGTTTTTTTACCAACCATTTGGTGCGCAGTTATTTTGAGCAGGGAACACATGTGTTGATCGTTGATGTTGGGCATAGTTACCGCGGCTTATGTGAACAGGTTGGTGGATATTACTTTACCTATAGTGAATCTGATCCCGTAGCCTTTAATCCATTCTTTCTGGGAAAGGGAGAAGTGCTGGATACCGAGAAGAAGGAAAGCCTGAAGACGTTGTTGCTTTCGCTGTGGAAAAAGGAGGATGAGGAGTATCGGAGGTCCGAATATGTAGGATTAAGTAATGCACTGACGATGTATTTTGAGCATCTGTCGGTTTCAGCTGAGGTTTTTCCATGTTTCAATACTTTTTATGAGTTTCTGGGTTCGGGCTATTCAGAGGCCTTGAGAGATAAGGGAGTGAGCAGCCGTGATTTTGATATCCAGAACTTTTTGTATGTGCTTGGGCCGTATTATCGGGGCGGAGAATTTGATTATCTGCTCAATGCCAGGGAGAACCTGGACCTTTTGCACCAACCATTTATTGTTTTTGAACTCGATGAGATCAAGGATCATCCCATTCTCTTTCCAGTGGTTACGCTGATCGTTATGGAATCTTTTATTTCCAAGATGAGAAAGCTTAAAGGTGTGCGTAAGATGATCCTGATCGAGGAATGCTGGAAAGCGATCGCTAAGGAAGGCTTGGCGGAATACATCAAATACTTATTTAAAACGGTAAGGAAGTTCTTTGGTGAAGCGGTAGTAGTCACGCAGGAGATCGAAGATATTATTTCCTCACCGATCGTTAAAAAGGCCATTATCAATAATGCAGACTGTAAGATACTGCTGGATCAGAGCAAATACCAGAACAGGTTTGAGCAGATACAGTCGCTATTGGGACTCTCGGATAAGGATAAATCATTGATCCTTTCAATGAACAGGGCTAATGAGCCTGGAAGGAAGTATAAGGAAGTTGCTTTTGTCCTTGGTAACCATTCGCAGGTTTACCGGACAGAAGTATCGCTGGAGGAATATCTGACCTATACCACGGAAGAATCGGAGAAACTGAAAGTTTATGAATATGCAAGACGGTATGGATCGATTAGTAAAGGGATAGAGATGCTGGCAGCAGAGATTCGGGAAGAGGGCTGATGGCTATTATTCTAAAATCGATTTGATTTATCATCAGGATATCGCTGGGTTTATTATAGCGGATATTGGGATCAGGTGAAAACCGGGCAAAAAATAATAATAGTGCTAACGCAAATATTAAAGAATATGAGAGATAAAGTTTTATGGCCGGGCTTAATACTGGGCTTGTTTCTGACCGCCTGTAATCTGATTACAGGCAAAAGAACATTTGAAGGGGCCTACGTTAGCCATAGCGAAGGAAAATACAGCATTGCAGATGATACGTTGGTGGTAGAACAGGGTGAGGGCAATATGGTGCTGATCCATCGCAGAACGGGTTTCAAAAGGTTGATCAATGGCAGACCGGGCAGAAGAGAATATGGTCTGGAAGAATGGACTTGCGTATGGAATGAAGATGAGGGGACATTAAAGGAACTCCGAAAGGGGAGATTACTATATCTGGACCGGGATTCGGCCCGGCTCATATTGGGGAAACGGGTGTATGAAAAGGTGAAGTGAAAAAATTAAGCAGAATGGTGTAACATGAATTGGACAGGTAAGATGAAAAAGTATATGGTGATCCTGCCGGTGAGCGCGATGACGCTGTTTGTGGCGATGCCCAAAGGGGCCAGTGCACAGATTGCGGTGCTGGAAGTAATCAAGGCAGGAGTTAAAAAGGTGATCAAGGCAGTGGACCTGAAGGTGCAGCGGCTGCAGAACGAAACGATCTGGCTACAGAATGCGCAGAAGGTACTGGAGAACCAGTTATCGAAACTAAAGCTGACGGAGATTGCGGATTGGACGGAGAGGCAGCGGAAACTTTATGCGGAGTATTATGAAGAGTTATGGAAAGTGAAAGCAGCGATCAGTTATTACCGGCAAGTGAAATCATTGACCGAGAAGCAGGTGGCGATTGTCGAAGAATATAAATGGGCTTGGGGGCTGTTTTCAAAAGACAAACATTTTAGTGTGGAGGAGCTGGAAAAGATGGGACAGGTGTACTCGGGGATACTGGAAGAAAGCTTAAAAAACTTAGATCAGATTCTGCTGGTGGTGAATGCCTTCAAAACGCAGATGAGTGACGGGGAGCGGTTGGAAATTATCTACAAAGCCGGTGAACAGCTGGAAGATAACCTCCGTGATTTAAAGCAGTTCAATACACGTAACGCAATGCTCAGTATCGATCGTGCCGCGTCTGCTGATGAGGTGGTAGTGCTGAATGAGCTGTATGGACTGCAGTAGTCTGGAGCCCGTTTCCATGTGCTAGTTTAGTGTTTTTGTTTTGAAATTTTATGATAGGGCCAGGTGGAAGCCGGGTATTAAAGAGCAGGAATAACATGAAAGAAGATATAGGATTTGGTCAGGAACCCGGTTTTATGCCTGGTTTTAAAATAAAAATCAGGAAGATGGCTTGTCTGCTGTTGATATTATGCTTGGCGGGTAGCTGGGGCTACGGACAGACGTTCGGCGAGTTTTTTAACCAGAAGAAAACGCAGCGTAAATATTTTATTGAACAGTTGGCTGCGCTGAAAGTGTATGCCGGCTATCTGCAGAAAGGTTACCAGATCGGAAGGGACGGGATACAGGCTGTGCGTGATATTACTAATGGTGAGTTTGGTCTACATAGCGCTTTTATCTCATCACTTTCAAAGGTAAGTCCGGTGATATCCCGGCATAAAAAGGTGGCGGAAGTCATTGCCATGCAGCTGGAGATGGTATCGGTGTTTAAGACTTTGGGAAGGATGCATGATCTGGAGCCGATGGCGCTGGCTTATATCGCTTCGGTTGGTAGCGAAATACTGGAGGCATCGGTGTATGATATGGAAGTGTTGATGATGATTATCAGCTCAAATAGGCTGGAGCTGGATGAGGAGGAGAGGCTCAGGAGGCTGGACGAACTGCATGCTTCGGTTGAAGAGAAGTACCGCTTTGTGCGATGGTTAAGGGGTGAGGTGCTGCTGCTTAATAGTCAGAAGGATAAGCTGTTGAATAATCTGATCGGAATTGGAGGTTTATATGAGAATTAAGATATGGGTTTGGTTTGAGGTGTCTTATCGCTGGGCAGGCTGGTTACCTGCCCGGCATAAGATTAACATACTGGTGATGTGTTTACTCTTCATGTTTGTTTCTCTTTTTGTGCCGGGTAAGGCTAGGGCGCAAAGCGTGGAGGTAGAACAGTTACTGATCAATGTGGAGAAATTGACCCAGTTCAAGAATATTCTGGAAGATATGAAGAAGGGATATGAGGTGGTATCGAAAGGTTATCAGGCTGTCCGGAATATCTCGCAGGGGAATTTTTCGCTGCACGAAGTCTTTTTGGATGGGCTGATGCTGGTCATCCCAGAGGTCAGAAAGTATCATAAAGTGGCCGGCATTATTACTGCGCAAGGACGGATCGTTTCGGAATATAAGGCAGCCCTGAAAGGCTTCAGGTTATCCGGTGTCTTTAAAGATGGAGAGCTGGATTATTTTTCAAGGGTTTATGGAGAGCTGTTTCAGCAGAGTCTGTCCAATCTGGATGCGCTGACCACGGTATTGACGGCATCAGAGCTTAGGATGAGTGATGATGAAAGGTTGAAGGTGATCGATAGGTTATTTGGTGAGGTGGAAGAGCAACTGGGCTTTCTGAGGAGTTTTAACGGTGAGGTGGTACAGTTAAAGATGCAGCGGGAACGTGCAAGGACATCAATTACCGGTATGCAGTCGCTGTATAAGCAATAGGCTTTTTCTATCTTCTCTGGTTTTGGCCCAGAACAAGAATAGCCTTTTTAAAAATGACGAATAATGATTTTATGCCGGGAAGAACAGGGTTTTGTATTTGTGTTATGCAGGAACCGTGTTTTAACCGAGAATAAGAACAGAACACTTAGAAACGATAAATAATGGTTTTAAACTAAGATGAACAAGGTTTTGTATCGGCATTATGCAGGAACCAAGTGAAAACCGGGAATGAAATTAAAATGAGATAATAGAAAATAATGATGAGTGTGATGAGAAAGAACTATAACCCTGGAAGGTACGGGCTGGCCATTGTGTTCGTATTAGTGATGTTGGGCAGCCCTGCCATGGCGCAGAGCGTAGTGGGAACGATCAAAGGCATGCAGCCGGTACTGGACAGGGTTTATTCAGAGATGTTGCCAATGTGTTCCCGGCTTATCGGTGTTGCAAGGGGACTGGCCGGGTTTGGTGCAATGTGGTATATCGCGCACCGGGTGTGGCGGAATATTGCATCAGCTGAACCCGTAGATTTTTATCCGCTGCTTCGTCCTTTTGGTCTGGGGATGTGCATTATCATGTTTCCTACCGTGATCGGGATCATGAATGGAGTATTGCAGCCAACGGTTTCGGCAACCGGGCAGATGGTATCGGACAGTAATGCTGCGATTGAAAGACTGCTTAAAGCTAAAGAAGAGGCCATCAAAAAAAGTAAATACTGGCAGATGTATGTCGGGGAAAGTGGGATGGGCGATAGTGATAAGTGGTATAAGTATACCCATCCCAAAGACCCCGGTCGTGATGAAGAGACTTTCCTGGATGGGCTTGGAAATGACCTGCAGTTCTGGATGGAGAAGCAAAGTTATAATTTCAGGAACTCTGTGAAAACCTGGCTGAGCGAGGTATTGGAGGTGCTTTATGCGGCTGCAGCGCTGTGCATCAATACCATCAGGACGTTTTTTCTGATCGTTCTGGCAATCCTTGGGCCATTGGTATTTGGTTTTGCGGTCTTCGACGGCTTTCAGCAGACGCTTACCATCTGGCTTGCACGGTATATCAATATCTTTTTATGGCTGCCAGTGGCCAATATATTTGGAAGTATCCTAGGAAAGATCCAGCAGAATATGTTAAAGCTTGACCTATCGCAGATCGAGGCGCAGGGCGATACCTTTTTTTCTTCAACCGATACCGCATACATGGTCTTTTTGATTATTGGCATAGTGGGCTATTTTTCTGTGCCAAGCGTGTCCAATTACATTGTCAATGCAGGTGGAGGTAATGCGATGCTGAGCAAGGTGAATTCTGTGGCGAGTGGAACTGTTTCTACGGGAAGAAAGATCGTCAGTGGGGCTGGTGGGATGGCAATGGATGCTTACGGGGATATGGCCAGAAGGCAGGCAGGTGGATATGCTTCGGATGCATCAGGAGATTATTTTAAAGATGGCGATGGGGAATCTGCGCAGCAGAAAAGGATTTCAGGTAAAAGTTAAGATCGGGGGGAGGAACTTATGTTCATGCAGCTAAAAAATATTGATACTGCCTTTAAACATGTAAAGGCGTTAAGCGTAGGTTTTATGGTGGTTAATTTTTTGTGTATGGTATTCTGTATCTACCAGAGTTACCATATGGTGGAGCTGTCTCAGGAGCGGGTTTATGTGCTTCATAACGGGAAGGTATTGGAGGCATTGGCGGCAGATCGGCGTGCAAACCTGCCGGTAGAATTGCGGGACCATATACGCACCTTTCACGGGTATTTTTTCTCGGTCAGTCCTGATGACGGGGCGATCAAAAGGGATATGGATAAGGCACTTTATTTAGCCGATGAATCAGCGAAAAAAGAGTATGATAACCTGCGCGAATCCGGCTTTTACAACCGCATGATCGCAGCCAATATTTCGCAGGAAATACAGGTGGACAGCATCCACTTAACGCTGGATAATTACCCCTATAAATTCACCTGTTTTGCCACTGAAAAACTGGTGCGCAGCAGTGGAATTTCTTATCGCAAACTGGTGACAACAGGAGAGGTCAGGACGCTCGAGGATAGGAGTGATGAGAACCCGCACGGCTTTCTGATCCAAAAGTGGCAGACACTGGAAAACCGGGATTTGGTCACGAAATAGCGCGGTTTTTTATGTACGATATTGTCATCTGGTGGTTTTGTGAAATATTGGTATTTACGGGTGAATTAAATTAAGCATCTTAATTACAGATAGTTATTGTTGTTTCTGTTTGGTTTTTATGGTTTGATGATTGTTAACTAACTAAAAATCAAATATTTAATAAATTGTATGCTGTGTTTTTATGACCTGGTTATTCTTGGTTTATAAGAGTAGATATTCAAGTATAATAAAAAATAAAAACCAGTATATAAATAATTTATATAAAATCATATAAAGTAAAAATTAATATGAGGTTATTTCAATCACGGCCCGGTTATGGCCAGGTCAAAAATAAAACAGTATACATGCTTCGGGAGCAGTTACAATTAGTGGAAAAGCAAACGGCCGATTGGCTAAACGCGCGGACGAAAAACATTTCTGCAAGAATATTAATGGCAGCGCTGGTGATATTCTGCTGTCTGGGAACGCTCGTTTGCCTGGCACTGATAGTGGGAAAAATCAATTAAAAAAAAAGGATATGGAAACAGGAAAAAAAAAGGATGCCAGAAAGATATTACTGGTGCTCCCATTGATGGTTTTGCCCTTTGTTGCACTGGGCTTTTATGCGCTTGGTGGAGGCAAGGAAAACGGGGAAATAACAGTGGCGGCAAAAGGGATAAATACCACATTGCCCGACGCTAAGTTAAAGGAAAAAGAGCCGTCGGGGAAGATGGATTTTTATGCAGTGATGCAGGCAGATTCTGCAAAAAAAGCAAGGTCCGAAAACTATGTTGTTGAAGTCACCGGACGAAGTAACGGAGATCAGCAGGCAAAGGAGCTTGAAACTAAATTATCGTTGCTGCAAAAGACACTGGCCTCCCCTCAGGATGATCTTAAAAGCCCGGACCGCTCAAGGGTTTTACAGGTGCCCGGAATTGGCGGAGATGTCGACAGGCTGGAGCTGCTGATGAAAACTATGCAGGAAAATAAGTCCGAAGACCCGGAAGTGGCCCAGCTCAATTCGATGCTGGAGAAGATCATTGAAATCCAGAACCCTGGAAAGGCAGGTGGAAACAAGGTGAATCCTGGCGCAGAAAAAGAAAGCATTTTCGCTGCAATCCCGGCACTTATCGAAGAAAAACAGAAAGTCCGCGAGGGAGCAGTATTGCGGCTGAGGCTTCTGGACAGTGCACTGCTGAGTGGCGTAATGGTGCCGGGTGGCCATGAACTCTATGGCATATGCAAGTTTACCAACCAGCGTCTTCTCATCGATATCAAAACAGTAAGGATGGGGAAGCTGATCCTGCCCGTTGATCTGAGCATTTATGGGATGGACGGGATAAGGGGGATTGAAACTACCGAGGCGGTGATCGGAAATGCGGCTTCGGGAGGAGCTGACGACGCGGTGCGTGGCTTGCAGCTGACCAGCTTTGACCAATCGGTCGGGACGCAACTGGCAGGGGCCGGAATTGATGCTGCCAAGGGACTTTTTTCGAAAAAGGTCAGGTCGGTTAAAGTGCGTGTGCCGGGAGGGATCCAGGTACTGCTCAGGGATAATGGTAAAAAATAAACGGTAAAATTTCTAACCAAAACAAAAGATGATGAACGAGAACAACATCAAGGGCCTAAAGGAAGAACTCGTGGGCCTTGGTTTCAGTCAGGAAACAGTAGATAGGATGCATGAGAGCATTGCATTGGGGATTACTGCCTTTACCCTGCGTGAGCAGGTGCAGGGTTTGAACGGGCCAGTTGATCTGGACCTGTATTTCAGGCAGTCCAGTAAGTCTGAATATTATTATTTTAATAAGTTTGAAGTGACGCAGGGTAAGGGCTGGAGCCTGGAGGAAGGACAGCAGTATTTTGTACTCTTGCCATCTGCGGATGGAAAACTGGAACTTAAACTTCAGACGCCCAGGGTTGCCGAGGCTTTGGAAGAATTCAAGAAATCCGACCAGACCGCCAAGCTTGGGTTTGGCAGGTCGCTGGAAGATGCACAATTGATCGTGGAAAGGGTGGATGGTAAGCTCTCGCAGATACCCACGGAGTTTATTGCCACTTACCGTAACCCTCCCGTAACCCAGACGATGTGGGTGGACCGCGGCAGGGGCTTTACCGCCCAGCAGGCAGCAAACCTGATGGAGGGGCGGAGTGTGTACCGCGATGACCTGATGAGCCAGGCTGGTACGCCTTATAAAGCCTGGGTAAAGCTGGATGTGGATGCGGAAAGGGATCGGCACCATAATTATGCGATGAATACATACAATGACCCTTCCTATGGCTTTGACTTAAGGAGCCTGCTTGGCAGCTATCCGATCAACGGCATGGAAAACCGTACCATTTCGGATGGGATTATTGCGGCACTGCAGAACGGTGACCGGGCGTTGGTATCAATCGAAAAAGAAGGTAAGCTGGAGCCGGTTTATCTTGAAGCAACACCCCGTTTTCTTCAGTTGAACCTTTACAGCAAAGAGGGGAAGGCACTAAAGCGTGAGGAGTACCAGAAACAGGTGGTGCAGCAGGTCGGAAAGGAAAAAACCAAACACCAGAAGCAGTCTGTAAACAGGCAGATGGGGATTTAATAAAATTTATTACTTTAGTCGCCTGCTTTTAAGCAGGTAAAACCTATTGTTAAATATTTAACCAATATCAAAAATGGAAAAATTCGGAAAAGTTAAAGAACTCGTGACAGCAGTTGAGGCTGATGCGGTAAAATTTTATGAAAATGGAAACGCTGCTGCGGGTACACGTCTGAGAAAAGGCATGCAGGACCTTAAAAACCTTGCGCAGGAAATCCGCGCTGAGGTAACAGAGAAAAAGAACACAAAATAAACATTAACTGTTTTGGGAATAGATGCTCTGGCTATTGGTCAGGGCATTTTTTTTGTTTAGTCAGCGCAAATTGCCCTTATGTTTGAAGTTTAATGATGCTGGGTAAAAAGTGATGGAAAAGAGTCCTGTAGTCACAGATGAAAATTTTAGAAGATTTAACAAAAAAAATGGCGGGGTTGTTTAGTAAGGTAAGCTCAATAAAAAAAGCTGTGCTTGAAAAACTTTGGAAAGAGAACCGCTTACATTCCGGAACTTCCATTAACTGATCTGGCGGCCTTTAGAATTGAAGTTGAGAACTGTTGAAACAGATCTAGACCAAGACAAATGAGATCAAAGAGTCCGGTGGGTTTGTGAAAAATATATTGTCCGGGGTTAAAAAGGTAAAGGTTTCAAAACAGGATGCTGTAGATTTTTATTTGATATAATATATAAAGGCCATGAAGCAATAAAGTTTATTTAGGTACTGGATTATAACTGACAGGAAGCCATTCAATAATCGGTAAGGAATTACTTAAAGTTACGGCCTCCGGGAATTACTGATTCTGATGCAGGTTTTTTTTCTGAAATGTCTTTAATGCTGGAATAGGGAGCAGTCCTTTCATCTGACCTGGATAAAGCCACCGCCGGGAACCCGTTGCTTTCTTCCCTGTCCATCGAGCGGAGCATTCGGGTCAGGTCAAAACATCGTTTGACAATGACGTGTATTACTTCGCCTTCGATCTGCAGTTTTCCTTCTACCATGAGCAGTCTTGACTGGATGATTTCCTTCCGGTATTTTTCAAACAGGTTTTCAAATACGACCAGGTTGGTAAACCCAGTTTCATCCTCGATGGTGATAAAGCAGACGCCTTTGGCTGTACCAGGACGCTGGCGGACAATGACCAGGCCAGCTACTTTTACGGCCTGTCCGTCTTTAGCATGGGCAAGGTCATTGGTTGGCAGGACGCGGAGCATGCTTAATTGTTCACGTACAAAGCTGACCGGATGTGCTTTTAATGATAGGGAAGTCGAGGCGTAGTCCTGGACCACGTGTTCTCCTTTGCTCATCAGGGGAAGGGTAGCCTGCACCTCCAGGCTGCTTTCTGATGGCTGATTTTCAAATAATGCAACAGGGCGGTCGGCCATGGCAGATACTTCCCAAAGGGCTGCTCTTCTGTCCATTCCAATTGAGCGGAACGCATCAGCATCGGCAAGCCGCTCCAGTGCAGATAGGTTGACCCCGGCATCCATCAGCTCATGGATATGGTTATATGCTGATTCCCTGTTTTCTGTTAACGCTTCTATATCCTCTTGCCTGATGCCTTTGACCTGGCGGAACCCCAGCCTCATGGCATGATAACTGCCGGATTTTTCCTCAAGCACATTATCCCAGTAAGAATAATTGATGTCGACAGGCCTGATTTCTACACCGTGTTTTTTGGCATCGATAACAATCTGTGCAGGCTGGTAAAAGCCCATAGGCATACTGTTGAGTAGGGCCGTGGCAAATACATCCGGGTAATAACATTTTAACCAGCAGGAAACATAAACCAGCAGGGCAAAGCTTGCTGCATGGCTTTCCGGAAAGCCATAACTGCCAAATCCCTCGAGCTGTTTGAAGACGCGTTTGGCAAACTCTTCGGTATAGCCCTTGCTGGTCATTCCATTGATGAGTTTTTCTTCGAACCTGGTCACCATACCCTTTGCCTTGAAGGTGGCCATGCTCCTGCGGAGTTCATCGGCTTCAGCAGGGGTAAAGCCTGCGGCAACAATGGCAATTTTCATGGCCTGTTCCTGAAACAGGGGAACGCCGAGGGTGCGGTGCAGGATTTCTTCGAGCTCTTTGGAAGGATATTCCACTTTTTCCTCGCCGTTACGTCGTCTCAAATAAGGATGGACCATATCTCCCTGTATAGGGCCGGGACGGACGATCGCCACTTCAATCACCAGGTCATAAAACTTTTCTGGCCTGAGGCGTGGAAGCATAGACATCTGGGCACGGCTTTCAATCTGGAAAACGCCTAAGGTATCGGCATGGCTGATCATTTCATAAACCTTCGGATCTTCCTTTTCATTGATCTTTGCCATGGTCAGATCAAGGTTATAATGTGCCTTGGCCAGATCAAATCCTTTGCGGATGCAGGTAAGCATGCCAAGGGCTAGCACATCGATTTTGAGGAAACCCAGTGTGTCGATATCATCCTTGTTCCACTCGATATTGGTCCGGTCTTCCATTCTGGCATTAAGGATGGGACAAAGGTCGGTCAGTTTGCCCCTTGTGATCACAAAGCCTCCTGTATGCTGACCGAGCTGCCTAGGAAAACCCATCATCTGCGCAGTAAGGTTAAGGACTTTTCTAAGCAGTGGATCGTTGGGATTAAGACCTTGTTCTGTAAGCTTCCCGCCCTCAAACCACTCATCGGTAAATTCCCATATCGAGCTGGAGAGTCGGTTAATGGTGTCTACAGATAGGCCCATGACCTTACCCACATCACGGATTGCACCTTTCTGTCGCTGCTGGGTAACGGTGGCCACAATGGCTGCGCGGTCACGTCCGTACTTATTGTAAATATACTGGATCACTTCTTCCCTTCGTTCATGTTCAAAGTCGACATCAATATCGGGCGGTTCGTTACGGGCAGAAGAGATAAAACGTTCAAAAAGCAGGTCAAACTTAGTGGGATCTACCGAGGTAATGCCCAGGCAGTAACAGATGGTAGAATTGGCAGCGGAGCCGCGGCCCTGGCAAAGGATACGCTGGCTTCTTGCAAAACGCACGATATCATAAACGGTTAGGAAATAGGAAGCATAGTTCATTTCCTCCACAAACTTCATCTCATGGCTGATATTATCGGTTACTTTTTTTGGCAGGTACTCTCCAAATATTTCGTGGGCACCTTTGTAGGTCAGGTACTTGAGTTCCTGTTGCGGCGTTCTTCCCTCAGAGGTGATTTCTTCGGGATAAATGTATTTCAGACTGTCCAGGTTAAAGCTGCAGGCATCGGAGATTTTTACGGCATTTTCAAGTGCATCGGGATACTGTCGGAAGAGCCTTTTCATTTCCTCTTCCGGTTTTAAGTGCCGCTCGGCATTCTGGAAAAGCAGGTACCCGGCATTCTGGATAGTACATTTTTCCCGCACGCAGGTTAGCACATCCTGAAGTTCACGCCTGCCTGGGCTATGATAATAAACATCATTGGTGGCTACAAGCGGGACACCTGTTTTTTTGGAGAGCTCGGACAGGCGGAACATCCTTTTCTGGTCCTCACCCTGATAACTCCTGTTAATGGCTATGTACAGGTTTTTCCCAAGTCCTTTTTTGTAACTCTGAAGGTCTGCATAAAAACTGGCCTGAAAATCAAAACCCTCGGAAAGGCTATCTGGTGCTATGGCAATGAAGATAATGCCTTTTGCATATTCAAATACATCTTTTTTATAGAGTTCGCAGCTGCCTTTTTCAGTGCGGAGATTGCCAAGGCTGAGTAGGGCTGACAGCCTTCCGTAGCTTTCTGTGTCTGTGGGATAGGCCAGCAGGGATGCGCCGTCAACAAGGTTTAGCCGGCAGGCAGGTATAATTTCTATCCTGTGCTTTCTGGCCTGTGCATGTGCCCGCACAATGCCAGCCAGCGTATTGTGATCGGTAATGGCAATTTTCTTATAGCCCATCCTTGCAGCCTCTTCCACTAGTTCCTCTGGATGGGAGGCACCTCTTAAAAAGCTGAAGTTGCTGGTGACTTGAAGTTCTGTATATTCCATGGCTTTAGTTTTTTAAGTTTTAAGCAAAAAATCCATGGATAAACCATGCAGAGTTTTCGGCTGCATAGTGGCCGGAACGGAAGAGCCAATAGCGGTTGCCCTTTTCATCTTCTACGGTATAATAATCGCGGTGTTCCCCTTCCTCCAGCCACCAGGCACGTTCGAGTCTTTCCGGACCATCTGCCTTTTTAATGCTGTGGCGCACGCCCCGATAAATAAAGAGCATAGGGGGATAATCGGGGATGGGTGCGGTTACCTGGATCCGTTCAGGTCTCTCAAGCAACTGTATAGGGCGGTTCAATGGATTATGGAAGCTGGTTTCACTATGCTCGCCCAGGTCTGTAGCCTGCTTAACCGATCTTTCCGGCCAGTAATCTGCCCTTGGCAGGTAGCGGCTTATAGCGTTTTTGCCAACTTTCCCAGCCACGCGGTCCAGTAGCTCTGCCAGTGGCTGGCTGTCAAGGCCTGCCTGACCGGCCCAGATTTTTTCCTGTTGGCGTTCCATCTTTTCTGTTTTTTCGGCCGTCAGTGTGAAAAGTTCTATGCCCATACCAGGTGCGATGCCCGAAATATTCAGAGCAAAGAGTTTCATCAGGTGTTTTGGATCATCACTTGGCCGGTTGGTGCCGATAGTCGTAGCTATTGTTTTCCCATCGATCCGGTAACCTTTCAGTTCGGCTTTTCTCAGGCCAAGGCCTTCTGCTTTTAGCCTTAAGCAAAGTTTTTCAAGCAGTCTTTCGATGCCGATTTCTATGGCTTTGGCTGTGCGGATAGGTTCCAGGCAGGCCAGCCGTTCTTCGAATTCCTGAATGACATCGATGGGCGTAAAAGCTTCCGGCTCATCGCCCGTTGCCTGCGCTATTTTGATGAGCAGGCCCTCGCCAAACCTTCTGCGCAAAGTACTGCGCGGCATCTGGATAAAACGTTCGATTCTGTTCAGGCCAAGCTTATGCAGTTTTTCGGTTGTTTCATCCGGGATCCGCAGGGCAGCTGGCGGAAGGTTAAGCAGGGCAGCATGTTGCTGATATGGTGGCACGATTTCATTGCCCTTTCCATACCGCGACATAGCCCAGGCCGTACCAATGGTATCGGAGATAGCTGCTTTTACCACATATCCGGAAGCTGCTAGCCTTGCCATAATGTGGCCCATATAACTTTCTTCTCCACCCCATAAATGGCAACAGCCTGAGATGTCCAGCAGGATGCCATCTGTATCGACAGAAGAAAACGGGGTATAACGGATGGCCCATCTGGCAAGGCCTTCGAGCAGCTTTTCTTTTCTTTGCGGTTTATCATTAAAGACTTCTATCTCATGGACGATTGCGCGTGCGTCGGCAAGTGGCATTCCGTTTTGGATGCCCTGGGTATTTGCTTCCCTGTTTGCTGCAATGACCATCATCCGTCCATGGCTGGCTCCGGCGCATACTATTGCCCGATCCTTCCATTCGGGGCGGCGGATAACCATCCAGTCCGTTAATAAAAACGGAAACCATATACTTAAGTATCGTTTTGCCATTTTTATCCTGCCTGCAGTTCATGGATAGGTAGAATTCTGGTGCTTTCCCTTTTCAAGGTTTCAAAGCTGCTTCCTGACCAGCGGATATCAAAAGCGCCGCCCTGTCCGTTACGTACCTTGAGCAGTTCAGCTTTCCAGCTGGGCTGGCCGACGCCGGGCATGCCTTCAGGCAATAGGCTGGGAAGCGGGCTGATCTTCCACCTTGCAAGGCAGGTGGTATTGGAGAGCGTTTTTGGGTTTTCCCTAAGGAACAGGCCAGTGACCTTACTTTTTTCAATCACCAACTGGAACCTTCTTGAGGTGGCGAAATTTAAGTCGGGAATTTCTGAGACCACGGCTGCCAGTCCTTCGCATTTAAGCGCTTCTTCGGTAACCCAAAGCAGTTCTTTTTCATTCTGAAGGTCAATAAAAATAATGGATGCGGCAGGGATTGAAAATCTTTTTGCTGCTGGCGGGAAGAATTTTCTTGTAGCACTGATCCAGATGCAGGGACTGCCGTCTTTCATCAGCGCGGATAATATGCCACTGATAAAGCCGCTGCTTGCAGCATTCTGTTCACGGCTTTCCGAGATAAATTCATGGATGCCCTGTAAGGGGAAACTGTGGCCGGGAAAAGCAGATGCAAAAAGTTCCAAACCAGAAATATCCTGGCAGCTTTTGGAGGTGGGCTTATAGCCCTGTATGGAAATAATTTGCTCCCTTAATCCCTTAATGACCTGTTTTTTTGCTGCCTGTTCCATAACCAACCACTTTTTTATTGTTATATAGGCAAATATAATACTAAAAATATTAGTATTTTAAAATTATTTTGCACATTAATGTTAAGGCTTGGCAGGCTTGTTTTTAATCTGATAAGACAAGCGTTTTTTCATATACCTGATCCGGTTCATTATTGGTGGCAGGATCGTTGTCTGGTTCAATGGCTTTTGGCTGATAATCATTCCTGAACATCCTTTCACCTTTTACACAGGCAAATATCCTCAGTACCAGTTTATACCTTATCACGTTCAGGACCAGCATGCCATTTTTTCCATCGGTCTCTGTCTTCCTTTTGAAATAGGCCAGAAGCTCTGGGTTTGATCTTAATGAGCCCATGGCGCACAAATGAAGCATGGATTTCATTTTACCGTCAGAAAGATGTGAAACCCTGGTCTTTTGTTTCACACTCTTTCCCGATTCATAGGGAAAAGGGGCAATGCCCGCAAAACATGCGAATTTCTTTGGATCGCTTATATCCCTGAATTCATTGGTTTTAATGACAATCTGCAACGCAGTTTTTTCTCCGATATTCGGTACGGAGGTTATCCATTCCATCAACCGGGAGATCCGATCATCCTTCTGGATAAACGACCGGATGGTGTTGTCGATTTCCTCAATGTCTTTATTCATGGCAAGAACGGTTCCGGCACAATTATTCGAACGCAAAAGGGATGTCTTTTTGTCTAAAAAACAGCTGATCTCTTTTTCAGTTTGTTTGAGCGCCTTGATCTGGGAGGCAAGCTTGTTTCTTAAAGAATCCAATATGCATAATTTCCCTATGATGTCTCTTTTGGAATGCCACAGGCTCAATTGATCCCTGCATTTGTAAAGGTAGCCAGCTATCCGGGCTGAATCGACTTTATCATTTTTTCCCCGGATCAGTCCAAGAGAATTGCGGATCACCAGTGAGTTTTCATGGACAATATTTGCCCTTTTTTTCTCAAGGGTTGTCAAAAGAAAATTGCAGTATATACCGGTATGCTCCATGCCAAAAACGCAAAAGCATAATCTAAATCCTTTGATGGTCTTAAGTTCCGATATAAAACCTTTAATTGCGGTTTCGGAATTCTCCACCTTTTGATGTGTTATGACCACTTTTCCGTGCATTATGGTTGCATCGAAAAAATCCCGGGATACATCTATCCCTACAAAGAACCTAAACTTTTTTTCAGTAGGCGTTTTCATACATTTAAATTGTTTTCTATTTACGATTATCACAAAAGGACCGTAAGCGTTTAAAAATCATGTAGTTTTATCGATCTGTAATGGCTGGGGGCAATGTGGTTCCTTTGTTTTCTATCGCTGGAAATATAAATTGTTGCTGTAGCATTCGACCTTGCAATGCCTATAATGCACCTGCTATTTTCCCTGCGGCCTGGCACTTGAATCTACGATTAGGTCATTAACCTGGATTTTCGCCTAAGTCATCCCGGCGGCAACATCTAAACCGGGTTCTTTATTGCAGACAATTGGTAAGCAATTCATAAGCTGATTTTACGAACCTCTGGTTTAGAATAAGGAAATGTGGATATATGAAGATTCTATCTTTAGCTGCATAAGAAATTTATTGATGTATTTTCCATGCGATCGGGAACCTGAAGATCCAATTAGGTCATTAACCTGCACGATGTCCTGGGCCGTCCCGATCGCCTCTAAATAAGAGGCTTATATTGCAGGAAATTGTCAGGTTTTGAGCAATTATCCGGATTTTAAGCATCCTTTTTAGAATAAGAAAATATCAACTTAAGTTGTTTCGCTGATGGGTGTCCGGATGTTTTTCAGATAAAAATAACCGGCAATCCCTGCAATGACTGATGCGACCAATATGGCAAGTTTTGCCTCCAAGATGTTACTCTCATCATCAAAGGATAGAGTTGTTATAAATATCGACATGGTAAACCCGATTCCGGCAATCATTCCAAGGCCTATAATATGTTTCCAGCCTGCGCCTGTTGGCAGGTTTGCCCATTTTAGTCTTACTGCCATCCAGCTGAAAAGGCTCACTCCGATCGTTTTTCCTACAAACAGACCAAGTATGATACCAAGTCCAAGTGGAGACACCAGGCCTGCAAGCATCTCCTTTTTGAATGTGATATTGGTATTGGCCAGTGCGAAAATAGGCATGATGACATAGTTAACGGGAAAGGTCAATGTATGTTCCAGTTTTTCCAGCGGAGAGGAATCTACATTGCCCTTGGTTGGAATGGTTAAAGCCAACAGTACCCCGGCAATAGTGGCATGGATACCCGAGTGATGGATCATGTACCAGAGCAATATGCCCGGTAGTATGTAAAAGATTAGGCTTTTTACTTTAAAGTAATTCATTAGGGCCAGTACAATCACTACGCCCAAGGCCATGGCCAGGTACTCGAAATGAATCTGTTTGGTATAAAAAACAGCTATAACCAGTATTGCACCAAGATCGTCCACAATAGCAAGGGCAGCCAGAAAGATTTTTAGGCTGGTTGGGATGTTTTTGCCTAAAATGGCAATGATAGCAAGCGCAAATGCAATGTCTGTAGCCATAGGAATGCCCCATCCACCAGAAGTTTCAGAGCCTGCATTGAAGATGATGTAAATCAGCGAAGGTACCAACATTCCGCCTAAGGCTGCAATTACGGGAAGGGTAGCACTTTTTAATGATGACAGTTCTCCGCTGATGAGTTCACGTTTGATTTCCAAGCCAACAAGTAAGAAAAATATGGCCATCAGACCGTCGTTCACCCATGTCAGTATGCTATATTCAACAGGGCCGAATCCAGCTTCTGTTTTCAGAAAGCCTGCAAAAACTTCACTGGAACCGGTGTTTGCGATAGCAAGGGAAATGCCAACACATATCAGCAACAAAAGGCCCCCAACTTTTCCTGAGCGAAAAAAACGTTGGAATACATCAAGGACTTTAAGTTTTGGCATGGGCTAAAAATAAGAAAAACATAGGTTAATATTAATTATATTTATAAAAGTCAACAGTTTGCAAAATGACAGGGATCGCCTGGCACATTTGTAATCAATCACTTACCATCATTTACCAGTGCCAGGTATTTCCTCAATTCCGTAACTAAAACCTGGATGGCACTGCAAATATTACCATGTATATGACCAAAATCAAGTAAATCGGGCATTTCGGTAGAACGGACTGTATTTGTTAAATCCTGCAAAACTTAATTCTGATTATTCTTTTTGTATGTCCAAAAAAAGCTAGGTGATCTAAAAAATAAATTACTGATATTATTAGTGATTTTGAGTTATTTTGGAGATTTGTACCTGGTATAGACCAGTTGAGTTTTTTCATGGAGTCAGGACAGTCTCCCAGGCTGCCAAAGGAGGTTTTTGGAATATGTGCCTGGTTTTATAGCTGCTTAAGAAGCGGACAGGTTGCTTTCCGGTTTACCTCAGACCTCCCCTGGATACAAAAGACAGTGAGGATGTATGACAAGGAGGTTAATCACGCCAGGGCTTTCCGCATGGTACGGCGATCCGGAGGGAACCGGTTACGATGCTTTGGGCAAATCTGTTCCTTTGCCATGGATTACCGAGCTGTTGGAATTAAGGCACATGGTTGAGATGGTTGCGGGGATCATTTTAACAGTGTGCTGCTTAATTATTACAGGGATGGGCAGGATTCGGTTGCATGGCACAGTGACAACGAAATAGAGATGGGTTCTCATCCGGTCATTGCATCGGTTTCCTTTGGACAGGTGAGGGGATTTGATATCAGAAAAAAAACAGATCACAGTAAAAAATATGCCGTGCGGTTGGAACACGGTTCTCAGCTGGTGATGAAAGGTGACCTTCGTACCAAGTGTGACCATAGGATTCCAAAATCCACCAGGCCGATGGGAATTGTACCGGGCTTAACAATTACTTTATATTTCAATATTAGTTTTGTACTATGTCCCTGCCCGTTTGGACATATATTTGGTTATAAACTCATAACGGACAGGTGTGGATGCATCAGTCTTATTTTTGTGGCCCCGCGGATGATCTGATTTTACAGACCAAAACCAGATCGGTAATGGTTAAGCCATCCTTATCGTTAGCGCTGTAGCGCTTTAAATCCAGCGTTTCGAAGTTACACGTTTGCAGGCCTTTGGACAGGTAAGTTTCCCTATGGTAGTGTACGTATACCTGATCCCCGGTGCTGGATGTCTGATACCGCGACCTGCTGTTCCCGTCTTCAACCATGGTACTCAGGTATAAAACGCCATTTGGCTTAAGCAGTTTCGAGGCATTTTCAATCAACTTAAGCGCTTCCTGTTCGGTCAGGTAGGGTATGCAGAAGCCGCAGGTGATGCCATCGAATTTTTGTTTGATGGTATCGATTTCACGGCAGTCCATAAGCTGGAACCTGGCCTGCGGATTGTTGGTACTGGCAAGACCGAGCATCCTGGGTGACAGATCGATTCCCAGGATCTGATAACCAGGTTTGTTATCTAATAAATATCTGGTGATGTTTCCGGGCCCACAGGCGATATCGAGAATATCTGCGTTGTCGTTTGGTATATTATTGCAAAATACCTTAAATGGTTCAGCGTATAGACTGACATCCATAAACATTTGCTCGTATATTTTCGCAGATTTGTCAAATGCCTCTTCGGCCTTTAATATTTTCATTCCTTTTTCCATCCTTATAAAACCATAAAATTAAGGCGGTGCAATTGCACCGTTATCGGATCACAGCTCTGTATGCCTGTCGTTTTTCACAAGCAGAATCTTTCCGTTTTCCACTTCCAACCAACCGTACTCATAACAGAAACGGTAGATGTTTATTTCCTTGCTGAATATGCTGGTACAGTAGCCAAAATGGAAACCTGCCTCAATCAGGTCAGTCTTGCTGATGATGAGTTTGCTTTCTTCAGCTAACCTTTCTTTCAAAATCTGCCTGTTGTGGCGGAGCATGCGGTGGATCTTTTCTACAAAGGCTGGTTCCTGCCAACCGCTTATCCGCTGGACCTGTCTTTTATTTGCGTTCCTGCAGGCATCACTGCAGAAGCGCTTATCCGAGCGGCCCTCGAATGAGAGCCCGCATACCTCGCATTTGCGGTATCCGGTATCTGATCCGTTATTTTTCTGTGTCTGTTTTGTCATGAATTATCCGGTTTTTATCCGGTAACCATGCCTGTTACGGCTGGCAACCGAATATTGGTTTCGTCCATTCCCAACTTTGTCCTGCACTAAAGCATAAAGTTATGAAAAATAGGATGATAGCGACAGAGTCATTCCGTTCAGGAAAGGACATTTATTTTTTTGATTACCTGGAAGCAGTGAACGGCAGGCATTACCTGCGTATAGCCAGGATGGAGAACTGTCCCGGTGGACCAAGCAAGCGGACCAAGGTGGTGATTTTTGAAGATGTGATACAGCCGATGATATCCGCTTTTGCCTACCTGTTCCACGCAGTGAGATACGACCATGAACAGGATAAGACCGTACAGGACGCTCAGCGGGAGGCAGTGGAACTGGAAGCATTGAAAGCGGTCATAGACCCAGAAATGCCACTGCGCCAGCGGATGATAATGTTCGGCGTTGCCTCGCTAACCAATCAGGAATTACTGGCCGTGCTGCTCGGTCTGGGCAGCGTGTGCAAGGATGCGGATATGGCCTCTGAGCTATTGGAGCATATCGGTAGGGATATTGCAGGGCTGATCAATATGACCCAGGCAGATCTCTGCCGGATGCCCGGTATCGGGATGGCCAAATCCTGTATAGTTCTCGCTGCGATGGAACTCGGCAGGCGCTCCTTTGAAGCCGCACCGATTACCGGCAGCCCGGCTGATATCCGGTATTCACCGAACTGATATTCTGCCCTTCCACACCATGCCTTTTTTAAAATGCAGGATTTGTTACATAAAGGAAAACAAAATAAAAGCATGCTAATATCGTGACCTCCGCCCAGCTGCGCACGCATAATGTCCGCGGTTAGGCCGCGGACACCCTTCGGGACTTATAGTGCTGCGCTGGGCTTATAAGGTCACGGCGAACATCGGGCATTCTTTTATCCCGTTTTCCATCAGGAGAACAAATTTTTGGGGACGGGATCAAGGGATGAATTAATCAATTTTTTTAATTAAAAAACTTTAATCATGGAGATTACAGGAAGATTGACCGCTGACGCCGTAACAAGGATGGTGCAGGGTGACAAAGTAGTGGTGGGATTCAGATTGGCCATCAATGACAGTTATGTTTCGAACAACGAAAGGGTGGAAGTGACCAATTTCGTGGACTGTTCGTACTGGCTCGGTAAGGGGATAGCGCCTTACATGAAAAAAGGTGGCGTGGTACAGGCTTGTGGCCGTGTCGGGGTGAATGCATGGATTTCAAATGACGGTGTAGCTGTGGGCAGGATGACAATGCATGTATCGGAGATCAAACTCTTTTCTTCCCCTGCGGCTAAAAATGTGAGCGTGCCGCTTATGGAGGATACCGGAAGGTCGGAAACCGGGGACGAAAACGGCGATTTACCATTTTAAATTTTTGGGAGGAAATAGGGATGGAAAATCTGGAAAGGGAAATCGGGGAATTTAGGGAGGCTTTCTGTCCCTATGGATACCTTGATGTTAAAATGGCCGTAGAGAGCGCATTATCGGCAGGCTATGATTCGGATTGGGCTTATGAGCAGGTCGAAGCATTTGCCGATCAATGTTGCATGAAGATCAGTGACGTCGATCCTTGTTACGTGGTGATGGATTCCATCATGCAGGAAGCGAGGAATGAAATTGAGGGGCTTACGGGCTTCGACTTGCAGAACGATGCGGGATTCGAGGTTTACGGCAACTATATGTGTACCTGCTACGATTGGAGGGATGAAGATATCGAAGGCTTAAAACAGGCACTAAAGGAAAATGAAATAACTTCCGATGACCTGTCCGATGCCACAATGTTTTGGTTGGGAATGGTTGAGGTCAATATTGAGGAGTTATAACTGGGTACAAACAATGGGGGCGGTTATCCGCTCCCCATTAAAAGAAAATATCATGGGAATCATCACAGCAAAAACAGAGCATAAAGCACTGTTAGAAATTGCACGGACACTACGTTTTTTCAAACGTTTGGATTTTCTGTGCATTTCGGCAGGGGACAGCGTGCGCATCGCGCATGCCGAGCATATCATAAGGGATGTGATCGCCGACAACGGTTACGGGGTAAGGTTCACTGGAAAACGGGGGACAAGGATCAATAAAATAAATATAAGGTAATGGGCGGATTTTTTAGCAATATCAAAAGCCTGCCGAGCGCAGGCGGATGGAAGATCAATATCGCTTTCGACGGCGATGAACAGATGGTGGTATCCGTGCTTTTGGAGACAGACGGTAAAGGCAGGCCACTGCCGCCCATGCTCTTGAAAGGCACGGCCGAAGAACTGGACAATGCATTTTTTGAGGTCATTGCCACGCCAGTGGCCAATACAGTGGAACTTTTTGCCAACCGTGACAGCTTTGCAAAAGAACTTGATAAGGCAAGGGAAGAAGTCAAAAAGAAAGCAGGGCAAGTCAAGACCGCAAAAGTGGCATTGGAAAAGACAGATATTGAACAGGAGCCAAAACGGAAGTTTGAGGATGTGATGAAAAAAATAAGCGAACTGAATGCCATCTGTAAGTATGCGGATGCACTGGAGATACTGCCTCCAAATTCCGAATTTCCCGAAAAAAAGGAGGAACTGGAAAAACTGCGCAGGGAACTGGAATGGAAAAGAAACCAATTGACTTTATTATAAAAGGAGGGAATATGTTAAAGAGCGATATACTGCCGCGTGCTTTCTATTTTAAGCAGGGTGGCGAGGAAACAAGATTGGCTGATCCCAATACAGATTGGACGGCAGAACAGGTCATGGGCTTTTATTCGGGGACTTATCCGAATCTGACCAATGCCAAAATTGAAGGCCCCGAAATCAAGGGGGATGAGGTACGGTATAGTTTTATGACCACACTAGGCACAAAGGGATGAAAAAAACAAGGCAGGTGCGGAAAATCCGCACCGCAAAAATCAATGAATATTCGCAGACATGGCACTTACATCAACGAATCGGACGCTTTATGCGATACCTCACCCAAACAAAAGACATCGCAGAGATCAGATCGGACAGGCAGGGAACTGCCCCGGTCAGTCTTTTGGCACTGCTTTTTTAAGACAGTCCCATCAGCCGCTCTTTCGGTCTAGGGATAGCGCAATTAAGGAATACCGAAGGATAGAATGCAGGTTTTACCATTCGCTGGAAAACTTGTGCAGGCTTTACGGATTGAAAAAGCCCCAAAAAAGCACAGCCATTTTTCCGATGAACATCGTAGCAGATTTTGGTCGGATAAAAGCTGAACTGATTGGAGTTGACGATGGCCTTTGCCTTATACTAAACAGGGACGAGGACAGAAAAGTAAGCCTTGCGACGGTCAAAACCTTTGGGACAGGCAATACGCTTTTTTACCTGCCCGTTGCGCCACTGTACGACCTGCTGACTGATGACAGCAATAAAGCCCTTGCAGAACTTTTACTTTCTGTAATGGCTTATCTGCACCAGATTACGGGTATTCCCCACTTTAGGGAGGATTATGTCTACCTCGAAAGCATATACGCAATGATTGAAGAATACACTGCTGATGGTGGGTATTGGGAAGATAAAGACGAAGAAAAATATATTCTTGATCATTTTGAAATGATCCATACAAAAGGAGATTATACGCTAAAACGGATGTCTGATAAAAAAGCCGCTGATTGCCTCGGCAAAAGAACAGAAAGGTTTAAGGGTAAAAATGGGTTGGATAAGGAGTTATTGGCCTGCGCTGAAAAACTGGCGGCACTTCATATCGAGTATCCCTATAGGTCGGTCATGGATGGGATGCAAACGCCCAATGAAACAGATGCTGATGACGGTTATATCAGGGCAGAACAGTATCTCTGTTTTTATTGGAGCAGTGTCGACTGCCTGCAGGATCAGCTATTAGAAACGGTTAACGCAGAATTGAATGAATACAGCGCAATCGAAGAGCCTGTCAGCATCCAGTATTTTGACAGGGTACAGGAAATGCCTTTACACGGTATGGATTATGAACGCAGGTTGTTTGAAATCCTGCATGAACTTAGTGATATATTATACGATTTGGAATATGGAAAACTTAATGGAAAAGATCAATGATCTATATATCCCCTTTAAGGCCCTGATGGTCTACAGGGCGGAGAGCGATAACAGTTATTACGTGGAAAACCACGACCTTGATAGCAGAGGAATGGCCATAAATGCACATCCGCTTTCCTTAAAGGAGAGCAAGTCTTTGGCAGAAGCACTTGATTCTTCGCAGAGGCAGGCAGAAAACTTCCTGCACCACAAAGGGCTGATGGGTGAAAATATCCTTCAACTCGAAACGGGCAGGAACGGCAGGGCAGTGTGGTTTACAGGGATGGTGAAAAAGGAATTACATTTTGTAAAGGGGCTTCATATTCCCGATGGAATCGCTTACGTTCCCCCGATGATATGGAAAGCGGACAGAAAACAGCTGTCGGTGTGGGCTATGGATATGACAGGAAGACCGAATGAAACAACGCTTTTGTACTATGCACCTTTTTATAATGTATATGAAAATGGCTCGGTATGTTTTGGGAACGTAAAGATCGAAATACCGATTGATTGTTCTTTATCTGCATTTATAGGTTCATGGGAGCATTATTTCTTTGGCAGTTCCTTCAGCCATTTAATCGGTGGCGAAGTTCCGATAAATGGAAATTTAAATGATACATGGAAACGGCAGATTACCGCCGGTCGGAAATTTCCACTCATAGCCATGAAGAAAACAGGTAGGAGTTTAGCGGAGGTGCTGTTATGAAACTAAAAGAAAACATCCATATCGTTCCACACTATCTTTTACAGCCTACCAATCCCATCTCTGTTAATCTCATTGGTGTGGGCGGTACGGGTAGCGTACTATTGACCGCACTGGCGAGAATCAACCATGCGCTTTTAACGCTTGGTCATGCAGGGCTCATGGTGAGGGCATTTGACTCTGATAACGTGGAAGAAGCCAACATGGGAAGACAGCTTTTCTCCTACGGAGAACTTGGCATGAACAAAGCAGTAGCGCTCATTAATAGGGCGAACCGTTTTTTCGGAACGGCTTGGAACGCATTTGACTGTGGTTACGCTGATAATGGCGACAAGACTAAGCCTGAATTTATGGCCAATATTACCCTTTCATGCGTAGATACAGTGAGTTCAAGGTTTGGTATTGCCAGTCTGTTAGAGAGGATTTCTACCCAAGGGAATCATCGGGATAGCCCAATGTACTGGATGGACTTTGGGAACAGCAGGGATTCGGGGCAGGTACTGCTATCTACCCTTGGTGAGATCAAACAGCCCGATTCCAAAAAGTTCTGCACAGTTGGCAAGCTTCCAACAGTAATAGAAGAATACGGAGGCGTGTTAATGGCTGACCAAGTGGATGAAGTGCCGAGCTGTTCTTTGGCACAGGCTTTAGGCAAACAGGATCTGTTTATCAATTCAAGTCTGGCAGATCTTGGTGCATCGCTTTTGTGGTCAATGTTCCGTACAGGAATGCTCTCTTACAGGGGATTCTTTTTGAACCTTTCTGGTTTTAAAACAGCACCAATAATGATATAGCAAATCAAAAACAGTGTTAATCTGGCGAGGTCACAATTTGCAGGTGGCCTCTCTCGGATTTATGAGTCGGCCGTCCGATGGACGGCCCGAAGACCTCGCGTCCTATGGTACGCTCGGCCGGCCTGGATCATGCGAAACACAGAAAAAATACGGATTCGGGTTATGGATACAAATGGTGCCGGGAATATCATTATTTTTGTTTTATGAAAGAAAGCCTGCGTGAATATTTTGGTAACATAGACATCTATTTATTTGACCAGCTGTTAAAAGGTACTTATGATGAATGCCATAACATCCTTGATGCTGGATGCGGACAGGGAAGGAACGTGGACTATTTTTTGCGGTCGGGATATGAGGTTTATGGGGTCGATTTTTCGGCTGATAATATCACCAGGATCAGGCAGCTTGCTGCACCATTTCCTGATACTTCTCCGGAAGTAAATTTCAGGATTGGATTGGTCGAAGACCTTCCCTTTGAAGATGAAAAGTTTGACCTGGTGATTAGCAGTGCAGTTTTGCATTTTGCAAACAGTGTGCAGCATTTCGAGGAAATGTTGAACTCCATGTGGCGTGTAATCCGCCCCGGGGGCTATCTGTTTTGCCGCCTGGCGTCTGATATCGGTATTGAAAACCTGGTCCGCTCGATCGGCAACGGCAGGTATTTACTGCCTGATGAATCGGAACGCTTTTTGGTCAATCAGGAAATGCTGTTGAGGTTTACGGCCAAACTTGCAGCTACACTGCATGAGCCAATTAAAACAACCAATGTGCAGAATCTGCGTTCAATGACTACATGGTGTTTAAGGAAATAGAAGATTTAGATTAATCTCAAAGGTATGGTCGCTCTTCAATCAAAAACCGCTGGATAAAAAAACGGGGGACAGCTTTCGCCGTGTCCCCGCATCTAAATTAAAGCTCTCTGGGCAAAGATAGCAAAACAGCTACTCTTCTTCGAATCTCTTTTGATTAGCTAGCATAGGAGTGCGGGATAATTTTGTTAATGTTTTACAGGGATTGGGCATCTCGGCAAAAATGACCACCCATTCCTAGTTAAGCTGTTTTTGAAACTCCTGGCTGAAATCCTGTCGGTCTCGTTTGTGCTGTAGTATATGTAGATGTATTCGTGGAGGATTTTTGGGTTCGGCGATGATGATGTTGGCTTCCACCTGTAAGTGGAGGAACATGGCGAGCTCTTTGACGGTGAGAGTAACCTTGTGCTGCTTGTAGAGCAGGCAATGCTGTTGAAGATGGGCGCCAATTTTGTCCATGTATCCCAGGTACTACATTTTCGATTTAACGAATCTGTTTAGATAGTGCTGGGTTCAGGGCTGATATCACATTATCTGTATTTCTCCCTTTAGCCGTTAATCTACTGGTTTATTGAAGTTCACATCCAGTGATGAGAGTGAGAAATTCGACTTGTCTATTCTGGATAGCAGCATAACTTGTTGGTTCAAAATTAATTGTTCACTCCAACTTAAGCTCTCCTTCAGCAGTTGATCTTTGAAGATTTTTGGCTTTATCTATACTGAATATACCGTGTTATCAAGAATTTTTGCCAAGAAATATAAAGAAGCTAAAAGGAGTATTGAAATCATTATCAAAAGTTACAACGATAAAAGCCCCCATAGTGGTATGGGCCATCTTAGCCCCAATAAAGCACACGATAGGTATGGTGAGAGAAGCAATCGTTGGAAACAATACAGTTGTAAATAATGCAACGCAAAAGAGCAAACTTAGACTGTTTGAAAATACAGCCAGGAAAAACGCAGGGCAATTCTTTTCTTAATAAATTACAAATTGTAAACTTGTAAAGTAATATCAGAAGTAACGCAAAAGTGGTGTAAGCTAATTCCAGTATTACCGCTCAGAAGATGTAAACTAATTCTAGTATTATAACTCAAAAACGACAAGTAAATTCAGGACGAGTCACTTATTGGGGATTATTCTAAAAGTGACCACTCGTTTTTCTGAAAAGTGGTCACTTTTTTCGGTTTAAAATGTTCACTGTTCCGCTTATAGTGGTTACTCAGCTCATTTTAACCGGTTTTAAGGCTTGGGTAAAGTTAACGTGATCAATGTGTTTTTGTGCTAAAGAAAGCTTCAGCGAAGCGCTAAAGTGCTTAAAAAAGATTTTTTTTAAAAAGGGTGTTGGTGGAGTTTTTTATCTGTCAATTTTTGGATCTAATCTTGCCCTAGAGCAGATCTCATTTCAGTCCGTGTAATAAATGTTGGGCTACCTTAACGGCCTTTTGGGTTCAAATATGATCCATTTGTAGATCGGTAGACATAAAGTAACATTGATTGTAAGCAGCAGCCAATTATTTTAGGCATGCTTTTTTTATTGAAAGAGATTTGATTCAAAGTAAATAATAAGTAGATTTAATTTACCTAATGAAAAAATTATGCATTACAGTTGTTTTCCCAACACAAGTTTTTCCCAGTCCGATTTCCGTATAGTTATCCATTCTTCCTGTTTTTATTGAATATGATTGATAATCTACTCAGTAATCACGATTGTAGAGTAAAATCTATTATCTAGTTAATAAAATAATAAATGATCGATAACCTAAGTAATTATACAGGGCTAGAAATTGCCCTAATAGGCATTGCCTGCCGATTTCCTGGCGCAAAAAATAGTGAGCAATATTGGGATAATTTGATTAATAAAGTTGAGTCTATTCATTTTTATTCTGACGAAGAGTTGCTGAAATTTGGGGTTGATAAAGATGTATTTAGTCGCTCAAACTTTGTAAAAACAGGATCTACTTTAGATGATAAAGATTTATTTGATTCTTCATTTTTTGATTACACTCCCACTGAAGCTAATTTAATGAATCCCGAACACAGGATTTTTCATGAGTGTGTTTGGGCAGCATTAGAAGATGCAGGTTATTATCAGGAAAAAACTAAAGGATTAATAGGTCTCTTTGCTGGAGCTGCAGACGATCTAAATTGGAAAATCTATTCAAAACTACAAAAAACAGATCGAGTTGATGATTTTACAAAGAATCTATTGATCAACAAAGACTTTTTAACATCTCTTATCTCTTACAAATTAAATCTTCATGGTGCGTCTTTTACCGTCAATACAGCTTGTTCAACCTCTCTGGTGGCAATTAATTTAGCCTGTAAGAGTTTGTTGCTTGGAGAATGTACGATTGCTTTGGCAGGGGGAGTTAGCATCCATACCCAAAAGCAGAAGGGTTATTTATATCAGGATGGTATGATTGCTTCTTCCGACGGTCACTGTCGTGCTTTTGATAAAAATGCGAG